>OIZO01000026.1_pt1 | contig 119219 bp, 109 predicted proteins | sample 1588551 | NCBI WGS metagenome assembly OIZO01 (sample SAMN03283271) | human gut metagenome | biome: human-associated habitat; material: feces | host: Homo sapiens | place: Peru | collected 2012
GATAATTAGCCTTATAAGAGCAACAGATTGTTTGGGAAAATATTATAAAGCTAAACACACAATTTAATATAATTTGAACATATTTTGTTGATAGTATTTGTTTAGTATATAGGTGTAAGGAAAAGGTCCTTACATATAATAAAGTATCCACTTCCCCTATAATAAAGATACTTAATAAATGTCCCCTAACAAAAAATATGAAAAAGTCCTTAAGTGGACTTTTTCATTATGTAAGTTATCGGTTCATCTGCGTGTCTAAAGTTTCTATATTTGTCTATGATGTTAATGTTGTTGTCTTTGAAATAGTTGTCTAATAGATAATATTCGTCCTTACCACCCTTATGTCCTAGATAGAAGGTGATGATGATATAACCATTATGTTCTAAAAGGTCATAAGCTTTCTTAAAAGCCACTAGGGTATCATCTTTATTAGTGATAGTTGTTTGATCGCTGTTTGGCAGATAGCCTAGATTAAATAAGAATAGTTTAACTTTATGGTCTAAGTATTTATCTATGTTGTTGTGATTATCTAAGATAAGTTTCACATTATCTTTATCTTTTACTTTTTCATAAGTGTTTTCTAAGGCTTGTTTATTGATATCAAAACTATAAACATATTTAGATATATTAGCTAAAAATAGAGTATCAAAGCCATTACCCATGGTCATATCAGCTACTTCATCATTCTTGTTAATTAGACCTTTAATATATTTGTGTACAAAAGTATTATTATTCATAAAATTTTCCTTGATAAGTGTCTTCTTTAGCCATCAACTTATCAATATCATTTAAGATAGTTGTCTTGTTTAAAACCCAATTAGGTGTAACTAATTCATTCCTGATTGGATCGCCAGTTAATCTTTCAATTATAATTTCAGGTTTTAATAATTCTAGTTGTCTAACTACGATATCGATATATTCTTCTCTTTCTAGGATATAGAAAGGCTCCTTTTCATATAACTTTAATAATTGTGTATTTTTTAATACTTGCAACATATGAATTTTAATCGCATTAAATGGTAAATGATTGATGTCTTTGATAGTCTTGATCATATCTTCCTTAGTTTCATAAGGTAGACCATTAATGACGTGAACACAGGTTTTAATGTTAGGACACTTAGATAATCTGTTTATTGTGTCTTTGAATTCTTCAAATGTGTAACAACGATTGATTAATTCGCCTGTCTTATTGTTGCTGGTTTGTAACCCTAGTTCAATCCATAGGGGCTTAATATAAGATATTTCATTTAGATAAGCTATCATTTCATCACTTAAGCAATCGCATCTTGTGGCAATAGCGATTTCAACTACATCTTCCATATTTAAGAAAGGTTCAATCATGTCTTGCACTTTCTTTAAAGGACCATAGGTATTAGAAAAAGATTGGAAATAGGGAATGTAGTAAGCATTAGGCCACTTGTTGTCCATAGTTTCTTTATTGTGAATATACTGAGTTAGTACATCTTCTTTGATGTTGTAATTAGCATCACCACTTCCTAGTGCTGAACAATAGATACAACCACCATATCCTTTACTTCCATCACGATTAGGACAAGTGAAATGACCATCAATGATGACCTTGGCAACTTTTTGATGATATTTGTTTTTTAAGTAGTAATTAAATGTGTGATAACGTTTATTATCTAGAGTATAACGAAACTTATTCATAACATTCATTATATTAAAATTTTCGAAAATGTATTAATATAGATTTGTGAGGTTTTTGATATGGATAATTTAAATATATTACTAAAATATCTTGTAAATAGTGATGATGTTACAAGAATTGCGCATGCTGCAGGGGTTGAGGAAGATGTTGTTGAGAAGACTTGTGTGCTTGTTTTTGACACTTTGATTCCAACTGATTTTACAAGACAAGAGGGTTCTCATTTAGAGAAGAAGGATTTAAATGCGATTACTTCTAATTTCAATAAATTATTAGAAGGCAACAGTTTAAAGAAAATTATTAGTGATGTTGCGCTTGATAAGGCTGTTGAACAAGCTAAGGTTGCGGTTGTTGTTAAGGAAATATTGGTAAATATTAGAGGCCGTCTTCAATATATGACTGCCGCTAAGAAAAAGCCTGCTCCTGCTCCTAAGCCAGAGCCTGTTAGGGAAGAAGAGCCTGTAAGAGCTCAAACTAAGACTTTAGAGGAAGAACAAGAGGTTGCTGAAATCAAAAGACCTGTAAGAAGAAGTGAAGACGTTGAGGTTAAAAGACCTGTTAGAAATAAGCCTAGAAGAGTTAAAAATGGGCTTGAATCTGGGCTCGAATCTGAGGGCTCGAATCTTGGGCTTGAATCTGAGGGCTCGAATCTTGGGCTCGAATCTGATGAGGAGGAATTGTCTAAGGGCGAGAAGATTGCCTTATATGTTGTTGGTGCATTACTAATTGCAGTTATTGTTGTGATTGTGGTTATCTTGTTAAAAATTAAAGGATAAAATAAAAGGAGTGAATTGTTTCGCTCCTTTAATGTTTTAATGGCTGCGGTGATTGGGATCGAACCAATGAAATAATAGATTCAGAGTCTACCGCCTTACCACTTGGCTACACCGCAATGCTTAATAATTATACACATTTTTTCTTAATAAATGATAGACATTTGTTTTATAATCTAGCTATGGCAAAGATACTTATAGCAGATGATGAAGAGAAAATTAGAGAAATGATAGGCAAGTATGCTAAGCATGAGGGCCTAGAAGTAGCTCTAGCCAAGGATGGACTTGAGGCGTTGGAACTTTTTAAGAAAGAAGATTTTGATGTGGTTATCCTTGATGTGATGATGCCTAATATGGATGGATTTGAGACTTTAAAGAAGATGAAAGAAGTTAAAGATGTCCATTGTATTTTTTTAACTGCTTTAGGTGAGGAAAGTGATAGACTTTATGGCTTTGATACTGGAGGAGAAGATTATGTTACCAAGCCATTTTCACCAAAAGAGTTGATGTTTAGAATTAAAGTGATTCTAAGAAGGTATAGTAAAGACAGTGAGGTAATTAGTGTTGATGGTTTGATTATGGACTTAAATGCTCATAGTGTAACTATTGACGGTAAGAGGATTGAATTACCTAATAAGGAATATGAACTTTTATTATTACTTCTAAAAAATAAGGGTAAGGCCTTAACAAGAGAAAGTATTATTAATACGATTTGGGGTTATGAGTATGATAGTGATGACCGTACTTTGGATACTCATATGAAGCTTCTTAGAAAAGATATTGGTGAATACGGCAAATATATCACCACTATAAGAGGAGTTGGCTATCGTTTTGAAGAACACGTTTAAATACGTGTTTTTAAAATTTTAGATAAAGTTCACATTGATAGTGTATATTGTTGTTGAATATGAAAAAGACGTTTAAATTAAGATTCTTGATGTTGACAATACTTGTTGTCTTTATTGGATTAATGTTGGCTTTAATCTTGTTTTTACAAACGACTTTTTTAGATGGAACTTATAAGAATAACAAGATTGCCTATTTGAAGGATACAGCTGCTTTAATAGATGAGGGCATTCAAAATGATGATATTCTTTCAGTCTTAGAAGATATTTCTTTTTCTAATGAAGTATGTATAAGGGTGGTTACTGATGCGGTTGGTTTTACCACATATCAAGAGGCTTCTTCTTGTGCTTTGGGTAAGCTTAGTGCTAAACAATTAAATAAGATAGCGACTACTACTTTTGATAATGGTGGTGAGGCGTTGTTTGATAATAATTCGTCTTATTTAAAAAATGTTTATATTTATTCTAAGTTAAGTAAAGTTAACGATGAGAATGTATTGATTATGTTGTCAACAAGTATTGTGCCTTTACAAAGTACTATTGATACGATGCATGATCAATTTAATATCATTATTATCGTGGTTGTTATTGCGACTATTCTTTTGGCTTTATGCTTGTCTTCTTTGATTGTTAAGCCGATTAAAAAGATTGAAATGGAAGCTACTAATTTGCCTAGTGGCAAATATGATCATAAGCTCGTTAAGACGGATGCCAGGGAGATTGAGAACTTAAATAATACTTTAGCTAGGGCTAATGAGGAAATAATTAAGGCCGATGTAGCTAGAAAAGAACTTATTGGGAATGTTTCTCATGATTTGAGGACACCTTTGACGATGATTGTAGGCTATGGTGAGATGATTAGGGATTTTCCTGAGGAGAATAACGCCGAGAATATCAATGTCATTATCAATGAGGCAAAACGTCTATCTACTTTGGTTGATGATTTGTTGGATTTGTCTAAGGTGGAAAGTGGTAAGATTGAGTTTCATAATAAAGATATTAAGATTAGTGATTTATTGGGGTCTGTTTATGACCAATTTGAGCCATATTGTAAGGCTAATAATATTGAATTTGTTTTGAATATTGAAGATAGTGATGTTGTGGTAAATGTTGATGATAATAGGTTGAAACAGGTTTTGCATAATTTTATGAGTAATGCGCTTAATTATAATGATGCCAAGGATACTAAGATTATTATTGGTGAAGAAAAGGTTGATGGTGCTTATCGTATCTATGTCTATGATAATGGCAGTGGTGTTAAAGAAGAGGATAAGGATAAGATTTGGAATCGTTATTATAAGGTTGATAAGGAACATAAAAGAAGCCACATTGGCAGTGGCATTGGTTTATCTTTATGTAAAGATATTCTTGATAAGATGGGCTACAAATATGGTGTAGACTCTGTTTATAAAGAATATTCCAAGTTCTATTTTGATATTTTATAGAGATCTATTATGAATGAGAAAGTTATTGTTAATGTTTCTATATTGTTTAACTTTTCAATATCTTTTCTACTAGTTTTATGGTAATAAGGAGTCATCTTAAATAGGTTGTTGAATGAATCTTGATTTAAGATGGCTTTTTGTTTAATTTTGTATTCATTTTCTAGGTCTAGGCCTTCAATATAATTATCATCAACTTCATTATAGTAAGGACTGTCATAGATTGCTTCCTTTAGTTCGTATAAATGATCATAGTCTGGTTTAACCAAGATGAAATGACCATCTTCTTTTAATAATCTAATTATTTCATTAGATACTGGTGCAAATAGGGTTGTGATTAAATCTAGGGAATGATCTTCTAATGGCACGTCAAAGATGTTTTTAAGAATATAAGTTGTTGATTTGTCTATTCTAGAGGCAATCTTTAGAGCTTCTTTACTTAGATCGATTCCGATCTTATCTTCAACGTTAAAGTCTTTGGTATAGTAGCCTTCACCACAGGCTAAGTCTAATAGGTTAGTGGGATTTAATTCTTTAATGATTTCATTCAATTTATCTTTTAAGAAAAGATAATGATCTTCATTTAAGAAAAGATTTCTAGCCTTAATCATCTCTTTTTCATCACCAGTATTAGATGAGGCTTTCATATTTAAATTGATATAACCTTGTTTGGCAATATCAAAGCTATGTTTATTGGGGCAAGTTAAAGTCTTGTCTTGTTTAGTTAGTTTTTCTTTACAAATAGGACATAATATATTCATATTTCTATTTTACCTTGAAATGTCTTATTTTGATGGTATAATATTTGAGCGAATAGAAAATACTATTCCTTGCCTAGCAATAGGCCGTATGTCCAGAAGGAGGTTAAAACATGAAACAATATGAGACTATGTATATCATCAAGTCTTCTTTAAATGAAGCTGCTAAGACTGCTTTATGTGAAGAATTACATGCGATTATCACTAATAATGGTGGTACTATCGAAAATGTTGATGACTGGGGTCTACGCGAATTTGCGTATGAAATCGATGGTATGACTAAGGGTTATTACGTAGTAACTACTTATAGTGTTGAAGTTGAAGGCTTAAACGAATTCAAGCGTTTATTAGGTATCAATGCTGATGTAGTTCGTTCAATGACTATCAATACTGCAGAAAAGGCTGGTAAGTAGTTATGATTAACAATGTGGTATTAGTTGGTAGACTTACTAAGGATATTGAACTTAGAAAAACTAGCTCTAATATCTCAACTTGTACTTTTACCTTGGCTTGTAATCGTAAGTTCTCTAGTGGTAATAATGGTCCTACAGCTGACTTTATAAGTTGTGTTGCGTGGAGACAATCTGCTGATTTCCTAGCTCAATATGCTAGTAAGGGCGCAATTGTAGGTGTTGAGGGTAGAATTACTACAAGAAACTATGAGGGTCAAAATGGTAGAGTATATGTAACTGAAGTTACTTGTGATAGTGTTCAATTGATTGGCGGTAATAAGAATAGTGGCAATAATGTTGCGGCTAATCCTACACCAAATAGAACTTTTACACCAAGTGTTGAACCTAGTTTTGAGGGAAATAGTCCTGAGGATGATTTCTCTAATACGCCATCTCTTGATATTTCAAGTGATGACTTACCATTTTATTAATAGAGAGGAAAATAATTATGGCTTTTAGAAAACAAAGAGTCGGATATAAGAAAGTTTGTTACTTCACTAAGAACAAAATTGAATATATCGATTATAAAGATGTTGAATTATTAAAGAAGTTCATTAGTGCTAATGGCAAGATTACTCCAAGAAGAGTTACTGGTACTAGCGCTAAGTATCAAAGAATGTTGACTACTGCAATCAAGAGAGCACGTCAAATGGCTTTGTTACCTTACATTGTTGATTAATTTAAATTAATGATAGCCTTCCTTAATAGGAAGGCTATTTTCTTAAATAGGAGGATGATCATTTTATGAACAAAACAAAAAAATTAACTACAGGAGCGATGTTATTGGCACTGATTGGTGCTTTTATGTTGATAGATAGACAATTGTCTTATGTCTTTACTTATTTTATTGTTTTGTTGATACCGGTGATTATTGCAGTTTATTGTTGCATGTATTCAATGAAAGATGGCTATGTATTATGTGTTGGCGTTGTAGCTTTATCTATACTGTTTGGTTCTTTATATACTTATATGTATTTGCCTGCTTCAATCATTACAGGTTTATGTATATCAGCAGCTATTAGAAAAGACTATGACAGAAGAAGAGTGATGTTAATTTCAATTGCGGTTTTTGTCTTATCAGAACTTTTGATTACTTTCTTGGTGTCACCTTTATTGGGGGTTAGCGTTGATAGTCAATTGAAGGCTATGGAAACGACTTTCAATGAGATGTCTAATGTGGCTGGAGTTAGTGGGGCAATGAATGCAGTTGTTGGTAATTTAGGTACTTTCCTTCTTGTTGTCTTTATTTTCTCTACAATGTTGACTGGTGTTTTAGAAGGATACTTGATTAGTTTTATGACTGTTTTTGTCTTAAAGAGAATGAAGATTAAGAATATTGGCTACAATAACGCAATGGATATCAAGATGCCTGAATGGTTAGCTTATGTGTTATTTTTCTTTACGGCTTCTTTAATGTTTATGAATGTACCTATTTTAATGAAGAGTGAGTTTGTTAAATATAGCTTGATGTGCCTTGGTGTATTCTCTTCTTTGATTTTATTTTATTATGGCTATTTGTTTATGATTATTTATTTAAAAAAGAAGGGCGGTAGGGTAAATATCTTTTTACTACTTCTAGCTATTTTTATTTTGATGCCATTTTCGTATATCATATTATTAGTAGTTGGTTTCTTGTATGGAAGCGGACCACTTAGAAGAAAATTAGAGAATGAAAAAGAATAGAAAATTTATTATTACTGTTACTGTAGTTTATTTATTATTATTATTAACGCTTGTTGTTAATTATTTTATTTACCAAAAGCTTAACGTTTTGGCTGTTTCAATCGTTCTATTTTCTTTAGCTGTAACGATTGCGACATACTATTATTTTTCAATTAATCATCGCCAAATTACTGGCGATATTGAGACTAATCTTTCTTCTTCAATGACAGAGGCTTTAAAACTAAGTCGTATTGGCATCCTTGTTTATAATGAGGATTATGAAATAACATGGTTATCTTCATTGTTCAATGAAAAAGATATTAATCATGTTGGTGATAAGATTCTTGTTTGGCTGCCTGAACTTAGAGACTTATTAAGTGGTAAGATAGCCAAGACAATTGTTGTGATTAATGATGATAAGTATGAAGTAAGTAAGAAAGATGATGCTTATGTCTTATTCTTCAATGATATTTCTAGAGAGTATGATTTAGAGAATGAGGTTAATAATAATGCTTATGTTTTGGGTATTGTGAATTTTGATAACTATGATGAATTAACTTTGAATGAAAATGATATTTCTTTTATTAATACTAATATTAAAGTAGCTGTTGTTGAATACTTTAGGAAGTATGGTATTGTTTATAAGACTTTAAGAAATAATCGTTTACTGTTGATTTTAAATAATTCTATATATAAAAGATTGTTAGATGATCGTTTTTCTATTTTGAATACCGTTAGAAGAGAATCTAAGAATGGTGGTGTGGATGTTACTTTATCAATGTCTTTTGCCTATGGTAGTTATGATTTGATTGAATTAGATAAAGAGGCAACAAGTTTGATGGAAATTGCTCAAACAAGAGGTGGTGACCAGGTTGTTTCAAGAGAGATTGGCAAGGAAGCTAATTTCTATGGTGGTTCTTCAGAAGCTAAAGAAAGAGCTAGTAGAGTTAAGGTAAGAGTTGTTGCCAATACGGTTAGAAATCTAATTAATGGTGCTAGTAATGTTATTATCGTAGGACATAAGGATGCTGATGCGGACTGTATCGGTGCTGCTTTGACTATGAGTTATATTGTTTCTACGTTGGGTAAGAAGGCTTATGTAGTTACAAGAACCGGTGGCGTGGAGACAATGATTAAGGATGTTATGGATAAGTATAGTAGCTTATTGAGTTCACGTCATAACTTCATTTCTGAGTCAGAGGGTTTGTCTTTAATGGATGAAGAAACTTTGGTTATCATGGTTGATCATCATTCTTTGTCTTTATGTAATAGCCCTAATATTTTAAAAGAATCTAAGAAGAATGTGATAATTGACCATCATCGTCGTAGTGCTGATTTGGATGTTGATGCCTTGTTTATATACATTGAGGCTGGTGCTAGTTCTACGGTTGAAATGAGTGTTGAAATGTTGCCGTATTTCTCTAGAAACTTAGATATTTCAAAGGAAGAGGCTAATATCTTATATATTGGCTTGTTGATTGATACTAATCATTTTAGAAATCGTAGTGATTCAAGAACTTTTGATGTCGCAAAGACTATTAAACAATTGGGTGCTAATTCAAATGAATGTGAAATCTTGATCGAGGAGCCTTATGATATGTCTAAGAAGAGATATGAAATTATCGCCCATGGCAAGAAGTATCATGACAATATTATGATTGCTTATATGGATGATGGTACTATTTATCCAAGGTCAATTGCTTCTCAAGCTGTAGATAGAATGGTTGAGATTAAGGAAATTAATGCAGCCTTTGTCTTATGCAAGATTAATAAGGATGAGGTGGCAATTTCAGCTAGAAGTGATGGTAATATCAATGTACAACTTATCTTAGAGAAGATGGGTGGTGGTGGCCATTTGACAGCTGCTGGTATGCAGGTTAGGGATGGTTCATTAAGTGATATGTATGCTAATTTGGTAAAATGTATAGATGAATATTTAGAAAGTGTGGAAGAAGATGAAAGTAATTCTATTGAGTGATGTAAAAAAAGTTGGTAAAAAGGGTGAAGTTAAGGAAGTTTCTGATGGTTATGCAAGAAATTTCTTGATCGCTAGAGGTTTGGCTGTTGTTGCTAGTGAGGGTGCTAATAAGGTTTTAGCTAAGCAAAATGAAGAGAAGGCTAAGGAAGATGAGGCTAATAAACAAGCAGCTTTAGCTTTAAAGGAAAAACTTGAGGCGATGGAATTTGATTTCAAAGTTAAGGCTAATAATGGACATGTTTCTGGTTCTGTTTCTACTAAGGAAATTTGCGATGAATTAAAGAAGCATGGCATTGAAGTAGATAAGCGTAAGTTTATTGATAAGGATCCAGTTAAGACCCTAGGTTTTTCACATGTTAAGGTTGAATTATATAAGGGTGTAGTAGGTACAATTAGAGTTAAGTTAGTTGAGGAATAAGATGAGTCAAAAAACAATTCCCTATAGTCTTGAAGCAGAACAATCACTTCTAGGTAATATATTAGTTTTCAAAAATACAATTAGAGAATGCATTGAGGCTGATGTAACAAGTGATGATTTTTACTTGGATAAGCATCGTCGCATTTATAATATTTGTTCAAGTATGTTTGAAAATAGGGAGACTATCGATACTATTTCTTTGGGTAATAAGTTAAGAGACTATAACTATCTTGATACGATTGGTGGTCTTGATTATTTATTGAGTTTGACTGATTCAACAATTGATCGTACTAATACTAAGGAATATATTCGTATTATTAAGAATAAGTCACTAGCAAGACGTATTATTAAGGCCGGTGAGGAGATTGCTAGTGATGGTTATGATGGTCAAGCTAGCATTGATACGGTTTTAGAGAATGCGGAGAAGAAGATTCTAGATATTACAAGAAGTAGAACGGATTCTGAATTTAAGCCTGGTAGTGAGGTTTTTGAGGCTGCGGTTAAAAAGATTGAGGCTATAGAGAAGGCTGGTTCTACTATAACTGGTGTTAAGACTCGTTTTTCTCAATTAGATTCAATGACTGCAGGTCTTCAAAAGAGTGACATGATTATCTTAGCGGCTCGTCCAAGTATGGGTAAGTCTGCTTTGGCTTTAAATATTGCACTAAATTCAGCTATGGTTTCAAGTGGTGCTTGTGCTATTTTCTCGCTAGAAATGCCATGTGAACAGTTGGCTAATCGTATGTTGTCTGCTAAGGCTAAGGTTGATGGCCAAAAGATTAGAAAAGGTCAATTGAATGAGGCTGAGTGGATTAAGATTAAAGAAGCAGAACAGGAATTAAAACGTCAAAAGATTTTCTTTGATGATACTCCTGGTATTAAGATTTCTGATATGAATGCGAAATGCCGTAAGCTTAAAGAGGATTATGGTTTATATTTGATTATTATCGACTATATTCAGTTAATCCAATCAAATACTAAGTCTGAGTCAAGACAACAGGAAGTGTCTGATATTTCACGTAAGATTAAGGCTATGGCTCGTGAATTAGATGTGCCTATTATTGCTTTGTCGCAGTTGTCACGTTCGGTTGAATCAAGAAATGATAAGCGACCAATGTTGTCGGATTTAAGAGAATCTGGTGCGATTGAGCAGGATTCTGATATGGTTATGTTCATTTATCGTGAGGATTATTATAAAAAGGATGAAGAACGTAATGAAAAGCGTGAGGATGTTGAACTAATTGTGGCTAAGCATCGTAATGGCCCTATTGGTACTGTTAAGTTGGCTTTTGAGAAGGATATTAATGCGTTCTATTCTATTTCAAATAGTGAAGAGTAATGAAAAAAGATGTTATTGGAGTACTAGTTAGTATAGTTTTAAGTGTTGCCATTGTCATGGGAATTCCTTATTTATTGGATGAAAATAAGGTTGAGGGTGAGAGTTTTTCTATTGAGTCGCTTGTCAATCAAAATGCGGTTTTAGGCAATGATGTTAATACTTATAACTATTTATATTATCAGGGTAAACTTGTTGGGGTTATTACAAGTCTTGATACTTTTTATAGTGAGATAAACAACGAATATCAAAAGTATGTGGATAAGTTTCCTAATACATCTTTGGGTTTGAGTGAGGATTTAGTGCTTACTAAGGAAAAGACTTTCAATAAATATGAAAATAAGGATGATGAGATTGTTTCTTATTTAATTGATAATGATTTGTTGGGTGTTAAGACTACAGCTATTGAATTTTCAACTAGCGAAGGTGTTTATGATGTTATTTATGTAAGTGATCTTGAAATGTTTTATGAGGCTAGAGATACTTTCTTGAAGAATTTTGTGAGTGATGAAACTTTTCAAAAGATTGCCAAGGGTGAGACGATTGCCGAACCTGTTGATTTTGGTAGTGTTGATATGAATGTAAAGATTGAGGAGACAATAACTTATTCAAGTTCTTTTATGGCTCCTGATAATATTTTTACTACTTTTGATGAAATATATGATTACCTATGTTATGGGCGTAATAGTGAGAAACAATATTATATTACCAAAGAGGGTGATACTCTTCGTGGTATTGGTTATCGTTTTAAGAATATGTCTCCTAAGCAGTTGATGCTTATTAATAGAGATATTATTTTTTCAACCGATCAGGTATTGACACCTGGTATGAACATTAATGTTACATATTTTTCTAGTCCTATTAATGTGGTGGTTTTTAAGGATCGTTTAGCTTCTGAGGTAGTTACTCCTGAGTCTCCTATTTATGTTAAGGATGCAACTCTTGAGTCAGGTACTACTATTATTGAGACTGAAGAAAGCAATGGTCTTAAGAATGTCTTGTATCAAGAGACTTGGGTAAATGGTGTCTTACAAACCGGTAGTGTTAAGTCTAGTAATGTGGTTAGACAGCCAATTCAGGGTGTTATTAAGGTTGGTACAGCAAGAAAAGCTGATGTTGGTACTGGTAACTATGTATGGCCTGTTGATAATCCTAAGATTACTTGTGGTTGGGGTTGTTACTATATTCCAGGTATTGGTTCTCATATGGGCACTGACTTTGTCAATCAGTATGAGCGTTATGGCAACGTTTATGCAGCTGATACTGGTATAGTTGAAACTGCTAGCTATAATGGCATTGATGGTAACTTTGTGGTTATTGACCATCAAAACGGTTATAAAACACATTATGGCCATATGTCGAAGATTATAGTTAGTGCTGGTCAGGTTGTAAGTAGAGGTGAACAAATTGGTGTAATGGGTTCTACTGGTTATGCGTTTGGTGTTCATACCCACTTCCACTTTATTGTTGATGGGCATTTGACTGATGCATGTACGATAATGGATTGTACACAGGTTCCTTGGAGTTAATATGCGAAAGAATGTAATAATTTGTCTTTTTTCTATCACTTTTATTTGGCTATTGATAGTTAGTTCTATTACTATTTCAAATAACAACAATGATAGCAATGGTACTAATATCGAAGAAGTTAGGGTTACTGGTTTTTCTACTGATTTTAGTGAAGTTATAAAAAATACTAAGTCTTCTATGGTGGCAGTTGAACAAAATGGTAAGGTATCAAGTGGCTTTATTTACAAGAAAAAAGATGATTTAGTTTATGTAGCTACTTCTTTTCACGGGATAAGTGAAAGTGAAAATGCTAATGTTACTTTTAATAATGGCGTTAAGGTAAATGGCAAGGTATATGGCAGCGATTTGTTTGCGGATGTAGCCTTGCTTGAATGTGATTTTCCTTTCGATGTCCAAGAATTAAAGTTTGGTGATAGTACATTATTAAAAGATGGCGAATTTGTTCTTAGCATTGGCACTAATAATTCTATGGATTATGCTTTTTCTAACAAGTTTGGAATGGTTTCTAAGAATTATCAAGAAATCAAGAATCAGATATCTTTTAATGAAGAAAACTATGAATATTATCTTGGTTTGATTCAATTAAGTGGTGATTTCACATCAGGGTATAGTGGTGCTCCTGTACTTAATATGAATGGCGAACTAGTTGGTAGCATTTTGATGCAGGATGATGATATCACTTTTGCGTTAACCGGTGATGAACTTAAAAAAGTCTTAGATTGTTTATATAATAACTTATCTTATAGACGTGTTAATTTTGGATTTAAGGGTAAGTATATTAAAGACTTAGAGAATTATGAAGTTAATAGTTTGAATATCAATGTTGATTTAAGTGAAGGTTATTATGTTAGCGAAGTGTTGCCTTTTAGTTTCGCTTCTAAAATAGGTATTCTTAAGGCTGATGTCATTACAAAGATTAATGATGTAAAACTAGTTGATAGTAATTCTTTGTTGAGTTTGATGTATTCTGAAGAATTAAATTTTACTTTTGAGATTATAAGAAATGGTGAAAAGATCAAGTTACAGGGAGTAATAGATGCTTAAGCTTATTTGTGTTGGCAAGGTTAAGGATGCTTCGCTTAAGGCTTTGATTGATGATTATCAAAAGAGAATTCAAAAGTATCATAAGTTAGAGGTAATTGAGGTTAAGGATGAACCAATTAGAGAAAATGAGAAGGAAGTTCTTGATATTGAAGCTTCTAGAATTATGTCTAAGATAGATAAGGATGATTATGTAATTCTTTTGGATTTACATGGTGAGCCTTTGGATTCTGTGTCTTTTGCGAAGAAAATAGATAAGTTGTTTGTGTCTTATTCAAAAATTACTTTTGTGATAGGTGGTTCTTTGGGCTTGGGAGAAGGAGTTAGGAAGCGTGCTAATTATAGGTTGAAACTTTCTGATATGACCTTCTTGCATCAAATGACGCGTCTTATTATTCTTGAACAAATTTATCGTTGTTTTAAGATTTTAAATCATGAAACTTATCACAAATAATCTAAAAACTATTGTAAAGCGCTTTCTCAAGATTTAAAATAGAAGTAATTGAAAAGGAGATTTTTTTTAAAATGAAAGAAATTAGTGTATTAGTTGTAGATCCAGTTGGTCTTCATGCTCGTCCTGCTACTGTAGCTGTTAATGCTGCTAGCAAGTTCAAGAGCGAAGTTAAGGTTGCTTATAATGGTAAGACTGTTAATATGAAGTCAATTATGGGTGTTATGTCTTTAGGTATCCCTACTCAATCAGAGATTACAATCAGCTGTGATGGTGAGGATGAAGAAGAAGCTATCAAGCAAATCGAAGATATTTTGAAGGCTCAAAAGGTTATAGCTTAATCTAAACTAATAATAAAGAATAATTATGAATAGAGAAGCTGATGCTTCTCTATTTTAAAACTAGAAGGGAATGAATATGTCATATAAAGATACTTATAATAATTGGTTGAATCATCCTAATTTAGATGCAAAGTCTAGAGAAGAAATGTTAAAGATGTCTGAGAAGGATATCAAGAATGCTTTTTATACAAATATTAAGTTTGGTACTGCAGGTATGCGTGGTGTCATGGGTGTAGGTACTGATCGCATTAATATTTATACAATTAGAAAGGCTACTTTAGGTTTTGCGAATTATTTAAATGCTAATAATAAAGATGGCGTCGCAATTGGTTATGATAATCGTCATAATTCAAAGGATTATGCTTATGATTGTGCTGCTCTTTTAGCTAGTAAGGGCATTAAGACTTACTTATTCGATTCATTAAGACCTACTCCTGAATTGTCTTTTGCGACTAGATATTTTAAGTGTGATGGCGGTATTATGATTACTGCTTCTCATAATCCTAAACAATATAATGGTTATAAATTGTATGATGAGACTGGCTGTCAACTTATTCCTGAGCTAGCTGAGAAGGTTACTGCTGAGGTTAATAAGATTGAGGATCCACTTTCTATCACAATTGGTGATTATGATAAGAGTTTAATTAATATTGTTAATACCGAAGTTGATGAAGCTTACTATAAGGAAGTAATGAGCATTTCTTTAAGAAAAGATCTTCCTAATAAGGATAAGCTTAAGATTGTCTTCTCTCCTGAACATGGCGCAAGTAATATTCCAGTTAGAGAGACTTTAAAAAGAGCTGGTTTTGATGTTTATGTAGTGGAAGAACAAGCTATTCCTGATGGCGATTTCCCTAATACTAAGACTCCAAACCCTGAAGAAGCAGGTGCTTATGAGGGTGTTATTGAATTGGCTAGAAAGGTTGATGCGGACTTATTGTTGGTTTGTGATCCTGATGGCGATAGAATGGGTGTAGGCGTTAAAAAGGATGGCGATTATCATGTATTTAATGGTAATCAAACTGGAGCTCTTCTTCTTGAATATATCTTAAGTACAAGAAAAGAATTAGGTATGGAAGTTGATCATCCTGTTATGTTTAATACAATTGTTACTAGTGATATTGGTGAGGCTGTCGCAAACTACTATGGTGTAGAGTGTGAGAAGACTTTGACTGGTTTCAAGTTTATTGGTAATAAGGTTAAACAATATGAAGAGAATGGTAAGAAGACTTATCTCTTTGGTTATGAAGAATCTTATGGTTCTTTGATTGCGCCGTTTGTTAGAGATAAGGATGCTACTCAGGCTTGTATGATGTTGGCTGAAGAAGCTGTTTATTATCATAATCAAGGTAAGACATTGTATGATGTTTTATTAGGTATTTTTGATAAGGTTGGTGCATATTTTGATGCTCAAATGTCTATTATGCTTCCAGGTGCTGATGGAGCTGAGAAGTTAGCAGCTATCATGAAGAATATCCGTGAGAATCCATTTAGTATTGATGGCTATAAGACTGTTAAGATTGAGGATTATAAGACTAAAAAAACTACTTACAGTGACGGTAGAGTAGAGGATTTAACAGGTTTCGATGTTACTGATGCGATTAAGTATTACTTAGAAGATGGCTCATTTATCGCTATTAGACCTAGTGGTACAGAGCCTAAGTGTAAGATTTATTTATCTACTAAGGATGCTACTTATGATGCTGCTATTAAGAAGTGTGGTGATTTCAAGAAGATCATGAGTGAAATTATTAAGTAATGATAATAGATGAAGTAAAGACAAAAGCTTTAGAAGACAAGGTGCCCATTATTAAAGATGATGGGCTCTTGTTTGTGCTAAAGACAGTTGAGGTTACAGGTGCTAAGGATATTTTGGAACTTGGCACTGCTGTTGGTTATTCAAGCATGCATATGGCAAGTCTTGATAAGGATATTCATATTGATACAATTGAGCGTAATGAGGATATGTATAATCAGGCTGTTGTGAATATAAAAGATAATGGCTTTGATAATCAAATTGATGTTCATTTTATGCCTATCGAAGAGTTTAAGACTCTAAAGACGTATGATTTAATTTTTGTGGATGCTGCTAAGGCTCAATATGGTAAGTATACTGAGCAATTTTATAATAATTTAAAAAAAGGTGGTGTCTTTATTTATGACAATATGATTTTCCATGGTTTGATATACAAAATTGATGAAATCAATAGTAGAAGTCTACGTTCTATGCTTAAAAAAATCGTTAATTTCCGCGATTTTATGGTAAATGATGAGCGTTTTGATATAATAATGCATGATGAAATCGGAGATGGCATCTTAATAGCTATTAAAAAATAAATATGGAAGATAAGAATATTGCTCTATTAGGTTTTGTTTCTTCAGCTGCTGATTATTTGAAAAAACAAATTAAGGATAACAGTGAAGAGATAAAAGAATTAGATGAAATTGATTTGGATAAGATTAAAAGTGAGCTAGGAAATCGTTTAGGCTCATCTTTTGGTGGTGTTCAAGATAAGTCTAATGATTTAATTAATGCGGGTAGAGAGGCTTTTAATGATTTTATCAATGATTCTTCTAAGATGATTGATGAATTCAACGATATTTTTAATGTTGATTTCAAAAAAGAAAATGATGAAAAAGATGAGGAGATGGTGAATCATCTTATTTCTATTTTAAGAGAGCCTTCTAAGTTTGAGGAAACAAATGATTTTGAGACTCAAATTGCTAGGGCTGCGAATGATTCATATATCGAGGACAATAGGAAGATTGAGGTTCCTGGTAGCGATAATGAAGAATTAGATTCGCTTTTTTCTGAAATCATAGCCAATGAGAATATCAAGGTTGAAGAGCCTGTATTGAATCCTTTTGTTGATATTGAGACTGAATTTGAAAGCGTCGCTGAAGAGCCTTCTGTTGATAATGGGGCTCGAATCTCTGATGAAGATTTGGTTGAAGAAATTGTTGAAGAGGATGAAATTGAAAGGGATAATAGTTTAAAAGCTGATGAGATTAAACAATTAATTAGAGATACAATTTCAGAATTCTTTACTAATACAAATAAGCCTGAGGAAAAGGAAGTTAAGTTAGATGAAGTAATCAATTCTTTTGATGTGCTTAAAAATGTTGGTGTTGATGAAGAAGACGATGAAATAAAAGAAGATGACAATAAAAATGAGGAATTTGCCGAATTTGAATCTTTATGTTCTGGTTTAGATGAAGTTGAATATGAGGAATTAAATCCTAATAATGATTCTTTATTAGATGGTGTCTTTAAGCGTGTTGATGAATATGAAGAGATCAACGAAGATGAGCTTGCTGAATTAGAGGAAGAGCCTGATGTTGATTTGAAAGATCTTCTAAGACCTATTGATGTATTGATTGAAGAAGAACCTGTTGATGATACTCTTTCACCTACTAATATGTTGAAAGACAAAGAAGTGGTTTGTGAAAATTTAATAGACAATGATGATTCTACTGAAGAAGAGCCTGTTGTTGAAGAGCGTGTTGAAGAAGCTACAAATGATATTGGTAATGATGTCGATAGCGTTGTTGGAAGGTTAGAAGATATTCTACCTCCTGTTGAAACTGTTGTTGATGAAAAGTGGGAAAAGGAATCTAAACCTTTTGTAGTAGAAGAAAGAAAAGAAGAAACAACTATTGATATTGGCAATGACGTTGATAGTATTGTAGAAAGAATTGAAAAGATTCTTCCACCGATAACTGAAACTATTAATGAAGAATGGAATAAAGTATCAAAGCTAATTATTGTAGAACCTAGAATTGAGGAACCTACAAATGATATTGGAAGTGATATTTATAGTATTGTTGATAGAATAGAAAAGATATTGCCTCCAATAACTGAGGTTATAGATGAGGATTGGAATAAGGAGTCTAAACCAATCGTTATTGAAAAGCGTATTGAGGAGCCAACTATTGATATTGGCAATGATGTTGATAGTATTGTTGGTAGATTGAAGGATATTATTCCACCTTGTGAGCCTGTTATTGAGGAGCCGAAGTTCTCTGAGGATATGTTGGGTGTTCTTGATGCGTTAAGTATGGATGAAGGTATTTTAGAGGCCACTAAGGATGAAAATATCGATGAAGAGTTCTCTTATGATGGTGATGAGATTTCGTTGTTTGATGATGTACCTTTGTCTGAAAAGTTAAGTAATTACGCGGATCATACAGATGAGGAAAAAGAAGATGATTACTTGTTTGATGATGTTAATGTAGATGAACAAGGTTCAATTTCTTCGTTTTTAAGTGAATTAAAGGATGATGATCAAATTAGTTTACAAGAAGATGATGTTCCAGGAATGAGAAGTCTTTCTGAACTTATTGAATCATGTAACACCTTGTGTCCTAGTGAAGACAAAGAAGATGCTCCTGAGATAGTTGAAAATGATTATCTTGAGGAATACAATAATCGCTCTTTGGAAGAATTATATATTCCAAATCCTGGCTTAGATATCTTAGAACAAGGGGAATTTGACCTAGGCATAGATAAAAGCGATGAGGATTCTGATGAAGATGAGGCTGATTTTGATTTAGGTTCTAATAAAGAGACTGATTATGTTGGCGATTTGTTTGATGAATTTACTAACAATGAGTATGAGGTTGATGACTTTAAGAATAAGCAAGAAAGAATTAATGAATTAAATAAAAAGATTTATGATTCGATTGTTGCGTTATATCCTTATTTGAGTAATGGCTTTATAAAGGGTGTTTATGAATTAAAGGAATCATTCGCATCTGACTATAAAGAAGGCCAAAAGATTATTATTTTACATCGTTTAGTGTTCACGGACTTAGAAGGTTTAAGACAATTTGTTGATGTGATGATGAGCCATGAATATTTTGTCAATGTTGATGAAAAGCAAATGATTGTTGATACTTTTAAGGAACATGTTAATTCTGATGGTAAAATATTAACTGATATCTTTGAGATTGCTAACCAGGCTAAGTTGTTGACTGGTGAGTATGATGGATATCGAATTATAGAAGTTGATGAATAGTTTATAGGAGGAAAATATTATGAACGAAAGAAACCCATATGAAAGTGATGATACTGTAGATATTCCTGATTTTTCTTCAATCAAGGTTAATGATGATGATATTGATCGTTCTGTTTTTAAGATGAATGATGATATCCCTTCATATAATGAACCGGAATATGATGATGAAGAGGATTATTATGAAGATGAAGATGAAGGCCGTACAGTAAAGAAATCTGGTATTGTGTTGATTACGGCTGTTATGGTTATTTTATTAATCCTTGCAGTATTTGGCATGTTCTGGGGTATTAGTAAGAACAAGGCTTATACAACATTAAAGACTGAGTATGATGCTTATGTTACTAAGGCACAAAATACTGAGACAGAATTAAATAACAAGATTATTGAACTTCAAAATCAAATTAATAGTGCTAATACAACTACAACCGTGCCAACTGGCGAGAGTGCAACTTATAAGATGACAGCTACAGTTAGAATTAGAACGGGTGCTGGTACTTCAAATTCACAAACTAAATTTGCTGATTTATCTGATGATGTAAAGAAGGTTGCTAGTGATGATGGCGGTGTCGCATTTATGGCTGCAGGTACTGTGTTCACTGCTGGTGAGTCTAAGGAAGATAGCGATAAGAACGTTTGGGTTAAGTTAGCCGATAATGCTTGGGTTTGTGTTAAGTTTGGTGATGCAACTTGGGCTACTAAGCAATAATCTAATTTGAAATTTGATTTAGGAAACTATCTATGTATGTAGATAGTTTTTTAATTTTTAGGTAAAATATTATCGATGAATGATTTTATAAAAATTAGAGGTGGAAATAGGCTTAAGGGTGAGGTAACTATTTCTTCTAGTAAGAATGCTACTGTTGCGATTCTTCCTGCGGTTGTTTTGGCAAGTGAAGTTGTTAAGCTTTATGATATTCCTGAGATTGAGGATATTAATGCGCTTGTTACTATTTTAAGAAAATTGAATATTAAGGTAGTGATGAATGAAGATAACTTTACTATCGATCCTACAGAGATTGAGAATGTTGTTTTAGATGGTGATGAGGTTAGAAAGTTAAGAGCGTCTTATTATTTTATGGGTGCTTTGCTTGGCAGATTTAAGCATGTTAAGATGCTTTATCCAGGAGGTTGTAATTTAGGTCCTCGTCCAATCGATTTACATTTAAAGGGTTTTGAATCACTTGGTGCAACAGTTAAGACTGATGGTGATAATATTGAGATTTTTGCGGATGAACTTATTGGTGATGAGATTTATCTAGATATTGCTTCAGTTGGAGCTACTATCAATATTATGTTGGCTGCTGTTTTCGCAAAGGGTAGAACAATTATTAGAAATGCTGCTAAAGAACCTGAAATTATTGACTTATCAAGTATGTTAAATAAGATGGGTGCTGAAATTCGTGGTGCTGGTACTAGTGATTTGATTATAGATGGTGTTAAGCGTTTAAAAGGTTGTATCCATGATATTATTCCAGATCGCATTGAAGCAGGCACTTATATTTGTATGGCTGCTGCTATGGGTGATGGTGTTACTGTTAAGAATGTAATTCCTCAACACTTGGAGGCTTTATTGTCTAAGCTTGAGGAAATGGGTGTTGAGATGAATGTTGGCAGCGATTTTGTTGAAGTATATGGTGCTAAGAATTTAAAGTCGATTGATATTCAAACTCAGACTTTCCCTGGTTTTGCGACTGATTTGCAACAACCTATTACGCCTTTATTATGTGTGGCTAATGGTGAATCAAATGTTAATGAGACGATTTATCCAAAACGCTTTAAGCATTGTTTCGAATTAAATAAGATGGGTGCTAATATCACTGTTGGTGATGCAAAAGCTACTATTGTTGGTCCTTGTAAGCTTCATGGAACTGAAGTTACGGCTACAGATTTAAGATGTGGTGCAGGATTAATCATTGCAGGTCTTATGGCCGATGGTGAGACAATTATCCATGATGCTTATCATATTTATAGAGGATATGATAACATTGTTACTAAATTAAGAAATATTGGTGGCGATATTGAGTGATTTTAAGAAATTTGCTGAAGTAAAAAGTTAAGTTCCACTTTAAAACCTTCAAAAGAAATAGGTGAATTTACTCTTGGAATTACAGTGTTAATCGTATGATTGACACTGTTTTTATGTGTTGATTTACTTTTATTGGTACAATACATATATAAGATAAGGATTAAAGATGTAAAGAAAACATTATTAAAAGTTCATGGTATTAGGTCGATTTAATTTAATTAAGACTTAATTCCACTTGGTATTTTATAGTTTGAATATCTTTTGTCTTTGATTATTAGTACTTAAACTTTATTTGAGAAGTGTAGGTTTAAGCACTACGCTATCTGCAGCTACTGGAACTAAACCGAAATTTGACAGTCTTTCGGCTAGATCTGGACTGTAGAATTCTGTTAACTGGAAGGATGTTTTACCTTTCAGTTTTTCTTTTCTATAGGAATTGATATTAATAGATATCCTATTAGCTTTTTCTTGACTATCTAATCCAAGATTATAAAGATCACAACCTTTAGGACAAATATCTCTAACTAATATATGAACATTTTCTAAGGAACCCTTTTGATGAGATGCCATTGGGTCACAATAGAATACTCTAGTTCTAAGTGTTCCATCTATTTCTCTTACTTCAGCTTTATCAGCTAAATAGAATTCACTTCCTCTATCAGTCTTTAATACTTCTACTTCACGAGAGAAGATTTCTTCACCAAGTATTGATTCTAATAATAGAATGCCTTTATACATCTGTTCTGATGTCTTTGTTTCATGATAGATACATACTAATAAATCATATCTTAGAAACTTAAATGTTTGTAAGTAAGGACCATTAGAAATATCGTTATATACAGTATCCATTTCTACTACATTGGCATAAGGATTATTCTCCATATATTCTTTATAGTCTTGATAGGTTCTTCCTTTTAAGAAAGAACGATCTTGTCTTTTAGAATACTCTACCTTTTTATTCTTAGGCAGTTTTCTACTTACTTGTCTTTTTAAATCCATACAGGTAATACTTAATCCAGCATCTTTGAATACACCATCTTCAATATAGTTGTACAAAGTCTGTTCACATACCTTTATTTCTGGATGGTTTTGACATATGACATATAATGATTGTCCCTTATCAAGAAGTGGCTTAATTAAGTTACCTAATTCTCTTATTTCATCAAGCGTGGCATTAACGCCGATTCTACAATTGATAAGATCATCCCTGTATTCTTCATTAGCTTTTAGTGCGTCGTAATAATATTTATCATATCGACAGTTTTTATATTTCTCACAACCATTACAAGCACCAGGGGTTCTATCTCTTCTTGAACATTTAAACTTTGTATAGTTGGAACACTCCTTATTACACAAGTAAGTGTTCTTATCATTACACTTAGGGTATTTCACGCAATCAATTGGATAGGCATAATATCGTTTTAGTATTCTATGATTCTTTATCTCTTTTCCTATAGTAGATTTATCCTTGCCAATAGTATCGGCGATAGATTTCTTAGAAGCTCCTTTAGAGATTCCTGTTTCAATTATTTGTCTTTCAGATAATGTTAAATGAGCACCTTTATCAGTCATAATTACATTCTCCTTTCTTTAAATGACAAAAGATGTTCTTGTAAGATTATTGTCACTTAAATCAAAGAGAAAATGCAACTTGAACTTCCTAAAAGACTTAATTCAATTTTGCCTATCTTAAAGTGGAACTTAACTTTTTACTTCAGGATTTTAAGAAATTTTAAAATTTTATCAAAAACCTATTTACAAAGTAAGTAAGCTTTGGTAATATAAATGAGCTTACTTATTAATGTGGAGGGGTAGCGAAGAGGCTAAACGCGGCTGACTGTAAATCAGCTCTCAACGAGTTCGGCAGTTCGAATCTGTCCCCCTCCACCATTTTATTTCTTGGGATGTAGCCAAGTGGTAAGGCAACAGACTTTGACTCTGTCATTTCGCTGGTTCGATCCCAGCCATCCCAGCCATTGTAAGCTGACCTGGTAGCTCAGGCGGTAGAGCATTTGACTTTTAATCAAAGGGTCGCGGGTTCGATTCCCGCCCAGGTCACCAGTCTGCAGGTGTAGTTCAATGGTAGAACTTCAGCCCTCCAAGCTGACTACGTCGGTTCGATTCCGATCACCTGCTCCAGTCGAATGTTCAACTTAAATTAACTTATACAACTAGTGATAGTTGTTTTTTTATTTTTCTAGCTTTAATAGTTCAATCTTGTTGTTTATTCCACCGTTATAGCCTGTTAACTTATTATTAGAGCCTATCACTCTATGGCAAGGGATTATGATACATATTGGATTATGTTTCAGTGCTTGTCCAACTGCTTGGGCTGACATCTTCTTTATATTCTTTCTTTTTGCGATAGTATCAGCAATCTCTTTGTATGTGATTATTTTTCCATAAGGTATATTCTTTGTGATTTCTAAAACTTCTTTTTGAAATGAGGTTAAAGAATCGAGTTTGTATTTGGGTGTAAAGTTAGGAATATTACCACTAAAATAAATATCTAACCATTTAATTGTTTCTTTAAAAATTGGAAGACTTGTATTATCTGAACCTTTTGATGTATTGATGAAACACAAGCCGGTTAAAAATTCTCCATCACTAGTCAATAAGATGTTTGAAAACTGTTTGGGTGTTTTGTAGATATATTTGTACATATAATTTATTTTATAACTTTGGTTAATAGAGTTTATGATTTTTGATATTTGATATAATGTTTGGCATGGAAAGTAATATTATTATTGGAACTGCTTTGAATAAGCATGCTAGATTTTATCTAGGAGATACAACTAAGCTAGTTGATGATGCTGGCAAGATACATGATATGTGGCCAACTTCTTTGGCAGCACTAGGCAGAACAATGGCTGTAACTAGTGTTATGGCTTTGATGCAAAAAAATGAGGGTGAATCTGTTACTACTACCATCAATGGTGGTGGTAGTATTGGTACTGTTTTGGCTACTGCTGATAGTGAAGGTAATGTAAAGGGTTTTGTAGGTAATAACCATTTGTATCTAAAGTACAATGATTCTAATAAGCTTGCGGTTGGTTTAGTAGTAGGTACAGAAGGGCATTTAAAGGTCATTAGAGACTTGAAAATGAGAAATAGCTATACAACACAGGTTGCTCTAAGAACAGGCGAAATTGGCGATGATTTTGCGTATTATTTTAGTGTTTCTGAACAAAGACCAAGTATTGTCTCTGTTGGAGTTCTTGTGGATACTGATTATTCTTGTAAGGCAAGTGGCGTTTTGATTATTGAGTTGTTACCAGATCATAGCGAAGAGGATATTGTTTATTTAGAAAATCTTAATTTACAACCTATTTCTTCAGTAATTGAATCAGGAATTAGTTTGCAAGATTATATTCATTCTTTATTTGATGATGCTGAAATTTTAGAGAAACATGAAGTTAGATATCATTGCGATTGTTCTAAGGAAAGATTCTTGCGTAATCTTTTAACTCTTTCAAAAGATGATATTGATGAGATTATTGCGGATGGTCATATTGATGTACAGTGTCAATTTTGTGATAAGGAATATCATTATGATAGAGAAGATATTGAGTTATTGAAGAAGTATGCTGAAAAAAATAGGTAATGTAGCTTTAAATAATCCACTTATTATCGCACCTATGGCTGGAGTTACCAATGCAGCCTTTAGAGAACTTTGTCTAGAATTTGGCGCAGGGCTTGTATGTTGTGAGATGGTTTCTGATAAGGCTATCTATTACAAGAATGAAAAGACAGCTAAGATGATTGATGTTGGATGTTCTCATCCTGTTAGTCTTCAATTGTTTGGTTCAGATCCTGAAACGATGGCTTATGCGACAAGGGTTTTGGATAAAGATAGTGAATGTGACATTATCGATATTAATATGGGTTGTCCTGTCACAAAGGCCATTAAAACGGGCGCAGGGAGTGCTTTAATGAAGGATGAGGATTTAGCCCTTGAGATAGTAAAAAGTGTCTTAGATAACACTTCTAAGCCTGTTACGGTGAAGATGCGTTTGGGTTATGATATGCAACATAAAAATTACATGTCACTAGCTAAGAAACTTGAACATACTGGCATTAAGGCTATCACCTTACATGGTAGAACTAGAAGTCAAATGTATGAGGGCAAAGCTAATTGGGATGAAATTAAGTTACTTCATGAAAACATCAGTATTCCTGTAATTGGTAATGGTGATATCAAGACTCTTGATGACTATATTAAGTATAAAGAGTATTGTGATGCGCTTATGGTGGGTAGAGGTATTATCGGTAATCCTTTCTTGATTAAAGAAATTAGTGATTATGAAAAAGGTATTACTGATATTAAAACTTCTTATAAAGACCGTATTGAGATGTGTCTAAGGCATGCACATAAGTTGTGTACTTTAAAGGGAGAAATTATTGGCATAAGAGAAATGCGCGGTTTGGCTCCTCATTATATAAGTGGTTTATATAATAGTAGTGTCTATAAGAACAGGATGTCTAAGCTTGAGACATATGATGACTTAAATAATTTGTTAAGAGAATATGAATTATTATTAGATAGTCAGGAGATTTATTTATGAAGATAGGACAATTTTCCGATTCTTTCTTGCCAATAGTAGATGGTGTTGGCAGGGTTGTTTATAACTATTGTGACTCTTTGGGAAGAAAGGGTCATGAGGTTAGTACGATAGTTCCAATGGAAGATATGGGGTATCGTGGCCGTTTTCCGTTTGAAATAATTGATTATTATTCTCAAACAGTGCCAACGACTGTTTATAATGCTGGTTTACCATTGTTGGATGCTCATTATGACAAGATGTTGGAAATGAAGAATTTTGATATTGTTCATGTACACACTCCTTTTATTGCCGGTATTGAGGCTGTTAAGTATTGTAAGAATCACAATGTTCCACTTGTTGCCTCATTTCATTCTAAATATTATGATGATTTCTTGCAGATTACAGGTTCTAAATATATAGCTAAGTTTGGTACTGATGTCTTGGTAAACTTTTATAACAAGTGTGATGAGGTTTGGACGGTAAGTGAAAATTCAGCTGAGACTTTGAAGTCTTATGGTTATGATAGGCCAATAACAATCATACAAAATGGCATGGATATCAAGGATATTGATTATACTTTGGCTATTAAGGCTCGCAAGCATTTTAATTTAAGCTTTGATCCTGTCTTATTGTATGTGGGACAAATGAATTGGAAAAAGAATATTGAGTGTATTCTAAAGGCTTGTGCCCTTTTAAAAAGTGATGGTATAAAGTTTCAGTTAGTATTAGCTGGTAAGGGTCCTCATTTTAATGAGATTGATAAGAAGGCTAAGGAATTAGGAATCGGTGATAATACAGTGTTAACAGGCCATTTAAATGATGAGGACTTGTTAAATGGTCTATATGCTTTAGCTTCAATGTTTGTGTTTCCTTCTTTGTATGATACTTATTCTATGGTGGTAAGAGAGGCTGCTAATGCTAGGACTGCTTCAGTGGTTGTAAGAGATAGTGCACCTAGTGAATGTATCAAAGATGGTTTTAATGGCTTATTGTGTGATAATGATCCAAGAAGTCTATATGAACAGTTAAAGAAGGTTTTGTTGGATGAAAATTATGCGATTAATTTGGGCATTAATGCGAAGAAGACAATTCCTGTTTCTTGGGACGAAGTGTGTGATGAAGCGCTTAAGCGCTATCAGGTTGTGATAGATGAGTATAAGAAAACGAGGTAGACCTCGTTTTCTTAATAATTAGAATGCAAAGAAGAATTTAACTAAGAATAGAATTGATAATACTAATGTTAGTGGAGATACTTCTTTAGCTTTTCCTGTAATAAATTTAATGATTGTATATGCGATTAGACCTAAACCAATACCATGTCCGATTGAACCAGAGATTGGCATAGCTACTAGCATAATGAATACTGGTACACATACTGAGATATCATCAAAGTCGATGTTCTTTAATCCTTGTAACATTAAGATACCTACATAGATTAGAGCACTTGATGTTGCAGCTGCTGGAATGATTGCAGCGATAGGTGAGATAAACATACAAGCAAGGAAGATAAGACCAGTTACAAGAGATGTAAGACCAGTTCTACCACCTGCTTCAACACCTGATGCAGATTCAACGAATGTTGTGATTGTACTTGTACCTGTTAGGGCACCGCATACTGTACCACAAGCATCTGATAATAATGCTTCTTTCATGTTTGGCATATTACCATTTTCATCTAACATGTTTGCACGGCTTGCAGTACCTACAAGAGTACCGATTGTATCAAACATATCGATAATGCAGAATGTTAATACAAGAGTTACGACTGTGAACATACCAAGTGATTTTAAGACATTGAAGTCAAACTTGAATAATGTTAATGCAGCCATATCCTTGAATGGAGGTAACCAGCTTGCAGTTGCAAGTGATGCAAATGGGTTGATGTGAAGAACGAAGTATTCACCAGCCCAATAGATTACAGAACCTGTTAGGATACCATATAATACAGAACCTTTAACTTTCTTGTGGTCTAAAGCTACGATTGTGAATAGACCTACAAACATTGTGATTACTGTAAGTACCATTACTGAATAACCACTTCCCATAGTATCTTTTGCGTATGATGCAGTTAAAGAGCCAAAGAAGTTTGCCATTGCGTAGAATGGGCCACCAGTTTCAGAATATACACCAGCGTTTGATCCAAAGCCAATGTTTAGAAGCATTAGACCGATTGCAGGAGAAATACCAAGTCTAACTCCTAGTGGAATAGCTTGTACAATCTTTTCTCTTACGTTTAGTGCAGATAAGATAATGAATACAATACCTTCGATTAAGATGATACATAGACCTGCTCTGAAACCTTCTAAATAAGATACACCAGCAATTGTTGCGATATTAGCAACTACTACAGCGAAGAAAGAGTTAAGTCCCATACCTGCTGACATTGCGAATGGCTTGTTTGCGATAAATGCCATTAAGATAGTACCGAAGGCACTAGCGATACATGTTGCTAAGAAAACAGCGTTCCATAATTCTTGGCCACCATTTGCGGTAAATCCTGTTAATAGATTAGGGTTTAAGGCAATGATATATGCCATTGTCATGAATGTTGTTAAGCCAGCAATGACTTCAGTTTTTACGTCAGTACCGTTTTCCTTCAACTTGAAAATTTTCTCTAACATAAGTCCCCCTTAAAATTTTCCAACTACATTCGTAAAAATTAAAAAAATGCTTATAACTAAGCAAGTGATAAAAGAGATCGTAGTCCCATGATTAAGGTCACGGAGTAGAAACGCTTTCACCAATTTGAAAGTATATACGATATGTAGAACATAAGTATTATACACATCTTTGAATGAAAGTGAAATATTAACCAAATCAAATATTTAACCATATTAATCTTTTGTGATAAAATTTGTGTAAAGGGTTACATCCCTAGTAATTTTATGAAAGGATAAATGAAAATGAAAAAGTTACTATCTGTATTATTAGCTTTCTTCATGGTATTCGCTCTAGTTGGTTGTTCAAATAATGAAGACGACAACAACGGCGGTACTACTGGTACAGAAGATGGCTACAAAGTTGCTGTTGTTACAGACGTTGGTCAATTAAACGATGGTGGTTTTAACCAAGGTACTTATGAAGGTGCTGTTGCTTTCGCTGAAAAGAATGGTTTATCTTACAAGTACTATCAACCAGCTAATGGTTCTGATGCAACTGATGATGATAGAATCGCTGCTATGAGACAAGCTGTTGAAGGCGGTGCTGAAATCGTTGTTACTCCAGGTTTCTTACAAGCTGCTGCTCTTGAAACTGTTGCTAAGGAAAATCCTGAAGTTAAATTCGTATTCGTTGATGGTTGGAATCTAGGTTTAGATAATGTTACAGCTATCTCTTACCATGAAGAAGAATCTGGTTTCTTCGCTGGTTATGCTGCTGTAATGGATGGTTATACTAAGCTTGGTGGTACTTTCGGTGGTGCTGGTACAAATGCTGCTTGTAACAGATTCGCTTATGGTTATGTTCAAGGTATGCAAGCTGCTGCTGCTGAATTAGGTACAAATGTTGAAGCAACAATCTCATTCTTATATGGTGGTTCATTCTCTGCTTCTACAGAATTACAAACTCAAATTTCTGGTTGGTACACAAATGGTACTCAAGTAGTATTCGCTTGTGGTGGTTCTATGCTTCAATCTGTAAAGGCTGCTGCTGCTGAAACTGAAAACGGTAAGATTATCGGTGTTGATACTGACCAATCTGCTGAGTCTGATAGAGTTATCACTTCTGCTTTCAAGAACTTATCTGGTTCTGTTGATTTAACTTTAACTAAGTGGTTAGAAGGTAAGTGGGATGGCGAATTAGCTGATAAGCTATCTAACTTAGGTGTTGGTGATGAGGCTACAGGTTTACCTACAGCTGAAGGTTCTTGGAGATTTGAAAACTTTACAGTTGATCAATACCACGAAGTATTCGCTAAGGTAGCTGATGGTTCAATCAAGATTGATTCTGATTGTGCTGATTTAAGTACTGCTGCTGCTTGGGATGGTCTAAAGGCTAACTGTCCAAATGTTACTTTAACTCTTGAATATTAATTTAGGGTTTTGATTGTATAGAAGACACCCTTTTAGGGTGTCTTCTTTTTATAAGATATAAAAAGGAGATAATTTTATGGAAGATAACTGCGTAATTGAAATGTGTCATATCACAAAAGTCTTCCCAGGTATAATTGCCAACGATGATATAACTCTTGGTCTTAGAAAAGGTGAGATTCACGCTTTACTTGGTGAAAATGGTGCTGGTAAGTCAACTTTAATGTCCGTGTTGTTTGGCTTATATCAGCCTGAAGAGGGTGAGATTTTATATAATGGCAAGCCTGTAAAAATTACCGACCCCAATGTTGCGACATCTTTAGGTATTGGTATGGTACATCAACATTTTAAGCTTGTTGAATGTTTTACTGTACTTGACAATATTATTTTAGGAGATGAGGATTCTTCTTTAGGTTTTGTTCAAAAGAAGAAGGCAAGAGAAAAGGTTTTGAAGTTGTCAGAGACTTATGGCTTACATGTAGATGTGGATGCTAAGGTGTCTGATATCACGGTTGGTATGCAACAAAGAACTGAGATTCTTAAGATGCTATATCGTGATAATGATATTTTGATTTTTGATGAGCCTACTGCTGTATTAACACCACAGGAAATTGATGAATTAATGCAGATTATGCTTAATCTTAAAAAGGAAGGAAAGTCAATTCTTTTTATATCTCATAAATTAAATGAAATCATGGCTGTTTCTGATCGTTGTACTGTTTTAAGAAAAGGTAAGTGTATTGGTACTGTTGATATTAAGGATACTACTAAGGAAGAATTGTCTAGTATGATGGTTGGCCGTCATGTTAATTTTGCGGTTGATAAAAAAGAGGCAAAGCCTGGTAAGACGGTATTAGAGGTTGATGATTTGGTTGTTAAGTCTCATACTCATAAAAAGAATGCCGTTAATGGTGCTTCTATTTACGTAAGAGAGGGTGAAATAGTTTGTATTGCTGGTATTGATGGCAATGGCCAAACCGAATTCATTCATGCCCTTACTGGTTTAGATAAAATTGAGTCAGGTAAGATTGTTTTTGAGGGTGAGGATATCACTCATAAGACAATTCGTTATAAGAATACTCATGGTATTTCTCATATTCCAGAAGATAGACATAAACATGGTTTGGTTCTTGATTATAATCTTGAACAAAATATGGTTCTTCAAAGATATTTTGAACCTGAATTTGAAAAGAATGGTTTCATTAGATTTGATAAGGTAAGAGAATATGCTGATAAGCTTATTGAGGAATACGATGTAAGAAGTGGCCAAGGGCCAATTACGATTACTCGTTCAATGTCTGGTGGTAACCAACAAAAGGCAATTTGCGCTAGAGAGATGGATCGTAATCATAAATTGTTGATTGCGGTACAACCTACAAGAGGCTTGGATGTTGGTGCTATTGAAGATATCCATTCAAAGATTGTTAAGAATCGTGATAATGGCGATGCGGTGCTTCTAGTTTCTCTTGAACTTGATGAGGTTATGAACTTGTCTGATAGAATTTATGTAATGTATGAGGGTGAGATTGTTGGTGAATTTGATCCTAAGAAGATTACTGTTCAAGAGCTAGGTTTGTATATGTCTGGTGCTAAAAAAGATAATGTAGCTAAGGAGGGTAAATAATGACGACAAAAAAGGAATCTAAATTTGTTTCTCTTATTAAAAGCGATGGATTTAAGTCATTATTATCTTCTATCGTTTCAATTTTAATTGGTTTGTTGGTTGGTTTTATCGCCATGGTTGTTATTACTATGGTGAGTCCAAATAACTCAATCAGTGATGCCTTTGGTGGCTTGAAGATTATGTTCTCAGGACCATTCTCTTCTAGTGTTACTAAGTATGTATTATCTAATACTGGTAATATGGTTTTCTATGCAGTACCTTTGATTTTTACAGGTTTGTCTGTATCTATTGCTTATAAGACAGGTTTGTTTAATATCGGCGCTCCTGGTCAATATATCATGGGTACTATTGGTGCTTTACTTGTTGCCTTATATATTCCTACAACTACAAGGGCTGCAGGAATTGGTGTATGGTCCTTAGCGGTGCTTGTTGGTGCACTTCTTGGTGCTTTATGGGGCATGATACCGGGTTTGCTTAAGGCTTTCTTTAATATAAATGAAGTTATCATTTGTATTATGACAAACTGGATTGCGGCTAATATTTCTTCTTGGATATTTAAGTATACTGTCGCTATTCAATCTACTGAAAACACAAAGGGTGGTTTCTTGGCTAAGGTCTTGGATAACTATACGCCTAAGATGGGGTTAGATAAGATTTTCCCTGGTTCTTTGATTGATGGTGGCATTATTATTGCGATTTTTGTGGCGATTGTGATTTATATCATTATGAATAAGACAACATTTGGTTATGAGTTAAAGGCTTGTGGCGCTAATAAGGATGCATCTAGATATGCTGGTTTAAATGAAAAGCGTAATATCGTTGTTTCTATCATGATTGCTGGTGCTTTAGCTGGTATGGGCGCTGCACTTTATTATTTGAATCCTGGTATTGAATATAAATATGTTTCTCAATATTCTAGTTTACCTGCTTATGGATTTAATGGTATTGCGAGTGCTTTCTTAGCTAACTGTAATCCGATTGGTGTTATCTTCTCTTCGTTGTTGATTAGATATCTAAATGTTGGTGGCGACTACTTGGTTAAGGTTGGTTTCAATAGATATGTAGCTGATGTTGTTGTTGCGGTTATTATTTATATGGCTGGTTTTACAAGAATTATCAAAGAAGCTATTACTAATCTTTCTAGACGTAAAGATAAGCGTATGCTTGATAAAAAGGAGGACAAATAAGTATGACTAATCTTATTCTTATTCTTCAAAAGACGATGATTTATGCAACTCCTTTATTAATAGTTGCGTTGGCTGGTTGTTTCTCTGAAAGATCAGGCATTATTAACTTGGCTTTAGAAGGTGAAATGATTTTTGGCGCTTTCATTGGTGCACTATGCGTCAATGCATGGCAGGTTGCTGGTACTTTTGTGGATAATCAACAATTGATGTTTGTCTTAGCTTTACTTATTTCAGGTGTGGCTGGTGCATTGTTCTCACTACTATTGTCTTTTGCGGCAATTAAATTGAAGGTTGACCAAACTATTGCGGGTACTGCCTTAAATATGTTGGCTCCTGCCATCTTTCTAACAGTTTGTCTTGTTTTCTTTAACCAAGAGAAGTTGGTTATGAATCCAATGCCTAATTATGTAATTTTGCATAAGGGTAATATGAATCCTTTATATGAAATTTTCTGTAATAAGGCTTATATTTCAACTTATATTATCTTTGGATTATTTGTTGTTTTATCAATTTGGCTATATAAGTCAAAGATTGGTACTCATTTAAGAGCTTGTGGTGAACATCCTCAGGCAGCTGATTCTGTTGGTATCAATGTATATAAGATGCGTTTCTTGGGCACTACTATTTCTGGTTTCTTAGCTGGTGTTGGTGGTTATGCTTATATCGCAACCGTTTCGGCTGGTACTGCTGAGTCTTCTGTTGGTGGTATGGGTTTCTTGGCTTTGGCTATCATGATTTTTGGCAACTGGAATCCAGTCGGTATCTTCTTTGGATCATTATTATTTGGTTTCTTGAAGTGTATTGGTCCTCTTGCGGGTCAAATCTCTTTCTTGAATTCATTAGGGTTAGATATTTATTTCTATAATATTATTCCGTTTGTGATTGTTATTATTGTCTTGATTATTTCAAGAAATAAATCAGGATGTCCTAAGGCTGAAGGTATTCCTTACGATAAGGGCCAAAGATAAAAATTAACTACAACTTCGGTTGTGGTTTTTTGATATAATTTTTTAGAGTTCCTAGAGGTAGATTAAATGGAAAAGTATGTTGTTGGCATTGGCGCTACCAATGTTGATATTTATTGTAAGTCAAAGATAGAGATTAAAGAACACTTTGATCATCCAAGTGACATTTCTTATACACCAGGTGGTGTTACTCGTAATATCTTGGAGAATATTCATAAGTTGGGTTTAGATACCAAACTTTTAACTTGTGTTGGTGATGATATCTATGGTAATTATCTAATTGAAAGAATTAAAAAATCAGGTATTGATGCTAGTAATATCGATGTGATTAATGGTGGCCATACTGGTTTGTTTGTGCAAGTTCAGGATAATAATAATGATATGCATCTTGCGATGTGTGATATGAATATTTTGAAGCATATTGACGTGGATTATATTAAGAAGAATGAAACTGTATTTAAGAATGCTAGTGCGATTATTTTAGATCCTTCTTTAGATAATGAAGTCTTGGATTATTTGTTTGAAACTTATGGTGATATTCCTATTTTTGTAGATCCTATTTCTGATGTTTATGCCAAAAAGATTAGGCCTTATCTTGATCGTATCTATTGTATAAAGCCTAATAGAAGTGAATTAGCTGTTTTAGCTGATATGAAGATTGATAATCATATTGATTTATTATTGGCTTATGAAAAGGTATTAGACAGCGGTGTTAAGAAGGTTTATGTATCTTTGGGTGGTGATGGTTGTATGTATAATGATGATGAAAATCATACCTATACAAGAGCTTTTAAGCCGATAGATAAGATGGTTAATGCCTCTGGGGCTGGTGATAGTTTTTTTGCGGCTATCATTTATAGTTTTGTCACTGGTGCAAGTCTAGATGATACAATTGATTATGCGCTAGGTGCTGGTATTGCGGCGATTACTTGTGAAGAGACAATTAATCCTGAATTATCAGTTGAATTATTAAAGAAGATTATTAAGGAGAGAAAATAAAATGGAAAATTTAAAGAATTATTTGAGTGTTACACTAGAGATTCAAGAAGCTATTGATGCTGGTAAACCAGTTGTTGCCCTAGAGAGTACAATTTTATCTCATGGTATGCCTTATCCTGAGAACTTAGAGTTCGCTCATAAGGTAGAAGAGATTGTTCGTGGTAAGGGTGCTATTCCTGCTACTACTGCAATTATTGGTGGTAAGTTAAAGGTTGGTTTAAATGCTGAAGAATTAGAAATTATGTGCAAGGCTAAGGATGTTGGTAAGGTTTCAAGAAGAGATGTTGCGGTATACTTAGCAACTAATCAAACAGGTGCTACAACAGTAGCTACTACTATGTTGATTGCTTCTTTAGCAGGTATCAAGGTATTTGCGACAGGTGGCATTGGCGGTGTTCACCGTGGCGCTGAGACTACTATGGATATTTCTGCTGATTTACAAGAATTAGCTAATACTCCAGTATTTGTAGTATGTGCTGGTTGTAAATCAATTCTAGACATTGGCTTAACTTTGGAATATCTAGAAACATTTGGTGTTCCAGTACTTGGCTACAAGACTGAAGATTTCCCTGCGTTCTATTGCCGTAAATCAGGCTTTGGGGTTGATTATAAGTTGAATGATGCTGCTGAGGCTGCTAGAATTATTAAAACTAAGTTTGATTTAGGATTAAAGGGTGGCGGTTTAATCGCTAATCCAATTCCTGAGGAATATGGTATGGATTCTGTTGAAATGGAAAAGATTATCAATAAGGCCTTAGAAAGTGCTAAGAATGATAATATTCATGGTAAAGCTACAACACCATACTTGTTAGCTCATATCAAGGATTATACTGATGGTGCTTCTTTAGCTAGTAATCTTCAATTAGCTTATAATAACGCAAGTGTTGCGAGTGATATTGCGGTAGAGCTTGCAAAATTAGGATAAAACTTAAACCAGACTTGTCTGGTTTTTGTTTGCTTTATATAATGTGATGGATGAAAAAGATCCTTTGGTATGTCGATGATTTTCTAACGAATATGAATAAGCATCATATTGGCATGTATTCTGCTGCTACTGCTTATTTCATTTTTATATGTGTCATTCCTTTTTTGACTATATTGTTGTATCTGATTCCGTATACTCCAATTGAGGAAGTTGATGTTATTTCAATGATAAGTAATGTGCTTCCTTCTTATGCCTATGATTTTACTATCAATATTATTGATGAGGTCTATTCAAAGACAGCTGCTGTCTTACCATTGTCACTTTTGATTATGTTCTGGACTGCTTCAAAGGCTATGGTTTCAATTAGAAATGGTTTAAATGATATCAACGATTATTTTGAAAAAAAGAACTATTTTTTAGTTAGATTAATTGGTACCTTAGATACCGCAGTAGCTATTGTGGTAATCATCTTTATTTCATTATTATCTTTGTTTGGTGAGACATTACATGATTATTTAAGTGATTTTAATATTAAATTCATTAATGTTCTAGCGGTTTTAGTTAACTATAAGATGCTGATTACTTTAATTGGTTTCTTTATTGCGTTTATGATTCTTTATGCTTATTTGCCCGCTAAGAAGAATAAGATTAGAGAGGTTATTCCTGGTGCTATTTTTTCGACGATTGTATGTCAATTATTTTCTAAGGTTTTCAACTATTTAGTTAATAATTATTTGAGTTTTTCAATGTATGGGTCATTGGCTACTATTGTAGTGCTTATGATGTATTTTAATTTCTTTTTCTATTTCTTTTTTATAGGAGCTTATTTGAATAAATATTTAGTGAAAGGTTCAATATGAAATATAAATTAATAATGTTTGATATGGATGGTACCTTGTTACCCATGGAACAGGATACTTTTGTGAAGGGTTACTTTTACTTATTATGTAAGGAAGTAGCTGATAAGATTGATGCCGATTCTTTTGTGAAGTCTATTTGGTCTGGTGTTAGGGCGATGGCTCTATCAAATGGCATTACGACTAATAGAGAGGCTTTCTGGAAGGATTTTGAAGAAAAGACTAAGTTGGATAGGGGTTACTTTGAAAAGGTCTGTGATGACTTCTATGCCAATGGTTTTAAGAAGGCTATTGGTTTTACATCACCTAATCCATTGGCTAAGGAAGCGGTAGATATTGCACATAGTAAAACAGAACATGTAGTGCTTGCGACTAACCCTTTATTTCCATTGGTGGCTCAAAAGACTAGATTGTCTTTTGTAGCTTTGAGTGAATTAGACTTTGATTATATTACAGCCTATGAGGACCAATATTTCATTAAACCTGATACTAGATATTATCAAGCATTATTAGATAAGTATAATGTTTCACCTTCAGAATGCTTAATGATAGGCAATGATGAACATGAGGACGCATATCCTTGTAAGAATTTAGGCATTGATGTTTATTTGGTTAATGATTGCGCTATCAGAAGTGAGAAACATCCATATAGTGGATTAGAAGGCTCTTTTAGCGATTTAATAGATTATTTGAAAGGATTAGATGATGAAGGAAAATAAACGTAATTATCCTGTTATAACCATAACTGAAAAGGGTGAAGACTTTATTGAGTCTGGTAATAACTGGGTATATGAGAATGAGATAATCTCTTATTCTAGGGAACATGAGAATGGTGATATTGTTGATGTTTTATCTAAGAAAGGTAAATACTTAGGAACTGGTTTTATTTCTGATATTTCTAAGATTAGAGTTAGAATCTTTTCTAAGAATGCCAATGATGTTTTTGACTATGACTTCTTTAAAAGAAGAGTCATTTATGCGATCGATTATCGTTTAACTGTCTTAGATAAGATTGATGCGTGTCGTATTATCTTTGGTGAGGCTGATGGTTTTCCTGGTTTAACAGTAGATAAGTATAACAATATACTAGTTACTCAAGTAACAACATTCGGTATCGAAAGAAGAAAAGATTTAATCTTTAGAGCACTTCTAGAAGTATTTAAAGAAAATGGTTATGTGATTGATGCTATCTATGAGCGTAATGATGTTAATTCTAGAGCCTTGGATGGTTTAGAACTATATAAGGACTATTATTATGCAAGCAGTGACTTTGATATCAATAATAAGGAAACAATCATTACCGAGAATGGTATTAAGTACTATGTTGACTATGTTGATGGTCAAAAGACTGGTTTTTTCTTAGATCAAAGATTCAATAGAGAATTGGTTGGTAGAATTGCCAAGGGTAAAAGGGTACTAGATTGTTTTACGCATACCGGTTCTTTTGGCTTAAACTGCGCTATTAATGGTGCAGAAAAGGTAGTTTCTGTTGATATTTCTCCTTTAGCAGTTGAACAATCAAGAAGAAATGCTGAATTGAATAATCTACAAGATAAGGTTACTTATGTTAAGGCTGATGTCTTTGATTATCTAGATAAAGTAAAGAAAAGAGAATATGATTTGATTATTCTAGATCCACCTGCCTTTACTAAATCGCGTTCTACAATTATGGCAGCTTTTAATGGCTATAAGCGTATTAATTCTAAGGCTATGAGCTTACTAGGTAAGGGTGGCTATTTAGTTACTTGTAGTTGTTCGCATTTTATGAATGAAGATTTATTTGTGAAGATGTTACTAGAGGCGGCTAAAGAGAACAATATGGTTCTTAAGCAAATCTCATATAGTCAACAGGGTAAGGATCATCCAATATTATTGAGTTCTAATCAAACTGATTATCTTAAGTTCTATATATTACAATTGATGTAAAAGATGTGGTTTCACATCTTTTTTTGACCAAATAAAAAACCTAGCAGATGATGCTAGGTTTTGAGTAATTATCTGTTGTTACGGTAGAAACGCATATTGTCATAATATTTATTGACAATACCATTGAATTCTTCCCATAGAGTATCTTCGTTTTCTCTACCAGCAGAACCAACTTCCTTCCACTTAGTTCTTAATTCCTTAACAGAAGCGATTTCTTCATCGGTGAATTCAGATCTTGCAAGGTATTGCTTAGCTTCAGCAATGATAGCCTTCTTAGCTTCAGTTCTTTCAGCATAAGTTTCCTTTAAGCCCTTGTAGTATTCTTTTCTATTCTTGAAGAAAATCTTTCTTTGTTCAGAGAACTTAGCCCATAATTCTTCTTCATGTTCCTTGCCAGCTGAACCTAATTGCTTCCAAGCTTCCATTAGTTCATCCATCTTAGCAGAAATTTCCTTGAAATTAGTTAATTCATTAGCCTTGATAGCTTCTTCAACTAATCTTTCTTTTTCTTCTTTATTCTTAGCAAATGCTTCCTTTAAATTTTCAAAGTAAGCCTTCTTGTTTGCATAGAATTCATCTCTAGCAGCCTTGAATTCAGCCCATAAAGCATCATCCTTTTCCTTATCACCAGTTCTACCAGAAGCTTTCCACTTGTCCATAAGTTCGTTCATCTTTAATGTAGCTTCCTTATAGCTCTTTGTAGAAATTTCCTTTGCTTCCTTTATGATGTCATTCTTCTTTTCTTCAGCAGATAATAACATATCAGTTACTTTTGGAGCGATAACTGACATGAAGCCGTCAAATTTATCATTAAGCTCTTTTTCAGCTAAAGATTCTTCTTCGCTACTAGCTTTTCTCCATCTCTTCTTAAGAGCTTCAACTTCTTGAGAAGTGATGCTATCTTCTTTGTTTGCTAGTTCTTCAGCCTTAGCAATAAGCTCGTTCTTTAATTCAATTCCTTTTTCGTTCATATGTTTTCAACCTCTATACTTTTCAATTATATATTTTTTTTAATAAATTATAAAGAGAATATTTAAATTCTCTTTAAAATGTGCTATATATCCCTAAATTGAGACACATAAAGTTCCTTATAAGTACCATTTTCGATATTCATAAGCTTTTCATGAGTACCACTTTCCTTAACTTTACCATGTTCAATAACCAAAATATTATCGGCATTCTTAATGGTTGATAGTCTATGGGCTACTACGATTGTAGTTCTTCCTTCCTTTAAAGTATCTAATGCTTCTTGGATCATGATCTCAGTTGTATTATCTAAGGCGCTGGTTGCTTCATCAAGAAGCAAGATAGGTGGGTTTTTTAAGAAGACTCTAGCGATAGATAATCTTTGTTTCTGACCACCCGAGAGCCTTACACCTCTTTCACCAATTTGAGTATCAAAGCCATGTGGTAAAGACATAATGTAATCATAGATGTTAGCTTTCTTACTTGCTTCTATAATTTCTTCCATTGTTGCGTTTAAATTACCATAGGCAATATTTTCTTTAAATGTTCCTGAGAATAAGAAAACATCTTGTTGAACAATGCCAATGTTTCTTCTTAAACAGTTCATCGTGATATCACTGATATTTTTATTATCAATTTCAATTGAACCTGAATCAATGTTGTAGAAACGAGGAAGAAGGTGACAAATGGTTGTCTTACCACCACCGCTTTCGCCAACTAGGGCAACGGTTTGACCTTTCTTAACCTTGAATGAGATATCATCTAATACTTCATTACTATCGTATTTGAAACATACGTTCTTGAATTCAATATCACCATTTAAATCCTTATAGTCTTTTGCGGAAGGCAGGTCTATTTCTTCCTTTTCAGCCATTACTCTTTCAAACTTTTCAAAACCCGCAATACCTTCTTCTAATTGTTCACTGAATTGAACAAGAGTGGTAACTGGTGTGATAAACAAGTTAATTGAGACAATAAATGTTGAATAGTCACCAAAGGTAATTAAACCCTTATATAAGAAGATACCGCCTGATATTAAACAAATGACATTGAAAAAGTCAGTAATAAATGAAGTGCTTGAGTTAAATGTCGCAAAGCTCTTGAAGTGTAATTTTCTAGCTTCAATAAAATCTTTGTTGTAGCCATCAAACTTTTCCATTTCTAGTTCACTATTGTTGAAGGCCTTAGTTACTCTAATACCACTGATGGAAGATGAGATACCAGCATTGATGCCCGACATCGCAATCTTGGATTTTCTAGATGCTTCTCTCATCTTTTTCCTAAGTTTCATTGAAATGAAAAATAAGAAAGGTACTGAGGCAAAGATAATCAAAGTAAGATTTAAATTGATAGTTGCCAAGTAAATAAAAGACAAGATAATCATCAAAGTACACATGATGACATTTTCAGGACCATGGTGAGCTAACTCTGATATTTCAAAGATATCATTAGTTAAATTAGACATGATAGCTCCTGTTTCATGGTTATCGAAGTATGAATAAGGTAATCTTTGAATCTTTCCAAATAATTCCTTACGCATATCTGATTGAATCCTTACACCCATTACATGTCCATAGAATTGAACAAAGTATTTTAATAATGCTCGAACGATGTAAATAACTAATAAGATAATGCCAAACTTAATGATTAGATCATACTTTGAATTAGGGATGAAATCATTGAGCATGTTTCTTGTGATAATTGGATATACCATGGCACTTAGGGAAATCAAAAATGATGCCAACATGTCTGATATAAATAGTAATTTGTAGGGTTTGTAGTATTTAATAAATTCTTTAAGCATGAATAAAATTATAACATTTTTGCGAATTTACTCTTATTTAATATAGAATTATTTTATATGCAGGGATTTTCAGATGAGCTTAAACAAAGAAAAATTAATTTAGTAGCTAACGGGTATGATGCTTATTGTCTTTTTACAATGACGGGACAAGAAAAGAAATTAGCCAATGAATTAAATAAAGAATATGAATATCTTATTGCGACACCAATGTTTAAAATGGCACATCGCTCTAAGAATGGTCAAAAATATGATGTAGAAGAATTAATGTTATCTAGCTATGTCTTTTTATATATGCCAAATGATAAAAAACCATTTGAGATTAAATCCAATTATTATTCTTATAAGCTTCTTTCTTGTAAGAATAATAATGGAAAACTAGTAGGTGGTGACTTAGAATATGCTAAGTGGGTTTTAGAAAACGAAGGTTTCTTACCAGTTTCAAAAGCTAAAAAAGTTGGTGGTAAGGTTGTTATTATCGATGGTCCACTTAAAGAATTAGAAGGCTATATTGTTGAATATTCTAAAAAGAATCGTAATTGCCAAGTTGAGTTAGAATTTATGAATCAAAAGACTAAAGTATGGGTTCCTTTTGAATGGATAGATCCTGATTTAGTCGATAATCTTTAATTCAACAATATTCTTAAATAAAATCTTTTGTTTAACAATTTGTAACATCTTAGTATCGTAATTAAGTTTGGACAAACGTCCTTCCTTTTTGTAGTACTTACCATTGTTAAAATAGATAACAGAGATGTTGTTGCCTATTTCAATTTCATTTATAGTACGATTTAATATTTCATAATCTTCATTGTCTAAGATTCTTTTTTCAACGACAACTTCTTCCTGCTTTTCAAGAAGCTCTCGATAACCATTCAAGGCATCGAAAGCCATAAAAATTTCTGCTCTAGGCATTGTGTCCTCCAATCAATTTATTTCTTTTTCTACCAGTTGCCTTATCTAAATAACTGGTTCCTGTTAATATAGCATTCTTACCATATTTTTGTTTAATATAAACCATAGCCTCTTGTGATTTATGTTCCTTTTCAATTTCTTCAATATCAGTAAATAAATCATATTCGGCATAATATTCATCTTTTAAGTTACCAAAACTAATTCCTATCTTTCTTATTGGATAATTAGTATTAATTATTCTTTTGTAAAGTAGGGTGAATTCATTTAAAAGAATCTTATAAGAATTAGTGGTATTACTAATCTTATTACTACCAGAACTTGCTTTTATTACATCCTTAGAATAGCCGATATATAAGGATATATGATTAGTAACTACATGTTTACTAGTTAGTTCTAAGACATTAGCCTCTACCATTTCCTTTAAGACGATATAGGCATCCTTATAGTTGTAGTCTTCAAAAAGAATTTGAGAATTAGATATCGAATTAGCCTTAGGCTTATAAGCCTTGATATCACTGATACAAGTATCCTCTTTCCCATAGGCATGGTCTATTAAAGCTTTGGCATTGATGCCAAAGAGTTTATATAAGACATTTTCTGGTGTTTGGGTAACACCATATAAGTTATAAACCCCAATGGAAGCTAATCTTTTAACCGTTCCTGGTCCTATCATCCAAAAGTCCGTTAAAGGTTGATGATGCCACAGGGTTTGTTTAAAAACATCCTCATCTAAGTAGGCAATATTATCGCTTTTATGTTTAGCACAAATATCTAAGGCCACCTTACATAAAAACATGTTAGTTCCTATACCACAGGTTGCCGTAATTGAAGTAGTCTTATAGATATCATTGATAATCAGTTTGGCAATATCCTTAACCTTTAGTTTATATAAATTAAGATAAGGTGTAACATCGATAAAACATTCATCGATAGAATAAACATATACATCTTCTTTACTGATATATTTAAGAATAATCTTATAGATTAAGGCTGAATATTCCATATATAAAGACATTCTAGGTGGGGCAATAATATATTCAATATTCTTGGGTATTTCAAAAATACGACCTCTACTTTTAACCCCTAATTTCTTAATTGCTGGGGTAGCTGCTAGAGTTATGGCACCACCACCTCTATTAGGATCAGCTACTACTAAATTTATTTTAAAAGGATCTAGTCCTCTTTCAGCACATTCAACAGAAGCGTAAAAAGATTTAAGGTCGATACATAAATATATTCTTTGCATGTCTTTATTATAAGAAAGTAAATTACCAAAACAAGTAAGATTTGGGAAAAAATAAAAAACTTTTATTTAATTATTCCTAAATATATGATAAATTTTAGATATGAGATTGAAAGAACTTTTGATACAGTATGAAACAGACAATGGTAAAGGCCATAATGAAGTAGCTAAGGAGCTTGGTGTGTCTTTATCAACTTATTATCGTTGGTTAAATGGTGAGAGCACTATGCTTAAAAAAGGTACGATTGAGAAGTTGTCTAAGGTTTTAGATTATGATATTGAAACTGTCATCATGCAAGAAGAAAGGATTAAACCGATTGCTGGTTTTGTGAAGGCTGGTTATGACTTGTTGGCTGATGAAAATATAGAAGGTTATGTAGAACTTGGACAAGCTGATGCCAATAGAGGGGATTATTTTGTAAGAATCTGTGGTGATTCGATGATAGGTTCTCACATCTATGATGGTGATTTGGTTTATGTTGCTAAGTCTGATACTGTAAGTTCTGGTCAAATTGCGGTTGTACTTGTTGGCGATGAAGTAACTCTTAAGAAAGTCTATTATAAGAACGATTTGATGATTCTTGAGGCTACTAATCCTGAATATGAGTCAAGGTTTTTTACTAAGCAGGAAATTGTTGATTTACCTGTAAGAATAATGGGCGTTGTGAGATTTGTAAGAAGAGATTTTAGTTAAATAAAAGGTGATTTATTCATCACCTTATAATTTTTCAATCTCTTCTTTTAAGACTCTTACAACATCCTCTTGTGGGATAGATCTAATGATTTCGCCTTTCTTAATAAGAAGGGCACAATCCTTACCACCAGCTACACCAATATCAGCACGTTTAGCTTCCAAAGGTCCATTAACTGGGCAACCCATGATGGCAACGTTGATGTCTTTGTGAACATTTTCAAGATATTTTTCCATTTCTTTAACGATAGGCAACATATCATATTGGATACGACCACAAGTTGGGCAAGAAATTAAATTGGCAACATCTTTCTTAAGACCACAGTTTCTTAAAAGTTTTTTAGCTACCATGATTTCCTTAACTGGATCATCACTGATAGAAATTCTAATAGTATCACCAATACCATCTAATAATAGATTGCCTAGGGCTAATGATGATTTGATGGCACTATCGATAAGACCACCAGCTTCAGTAACACCTAGATGTAAAGGATAATTGAATTCTTTACTAGCTAATTTATAGGCATTGATACATTCGATTGGGTCTGATGATTTAAATGATAGACAAATGTCGTGGAAGTCATTGGCTTCTAAGATTCTTAAATGGTCTTTTGCACTTTCAATCATCGCTTCTTCTGAGTGTTTGTACTTTTTGTTTAAAGAACCACCATTGATGCCGATTCTAATCGGTATATGTCTTTCCTTACATAGGTTAACGATTTCTACAATCTTGTCTTCGTTTTCAATATTACCTGGATTTAATCTAATCTTATCAGTACCACTGTTGATGGCAGCTATCGCAAAATCAGGATTAAAGTGAATATCAGATACGATAGGGATGTTGATTTCTTTTTTGATTTCCTTAATCGCCTTAGCATCTTCTAATTCTAGAATAGCGACTCTGACAATGTCACAACCCGCTTCTTCTAATTCTTTAATTTGTTTAACAGTGGCTTGTACGTCCTTGGTTTTAGTGTTAGTCATTGATTGGATGACTACTTTGTTTTGGCCACCTATTTGAACACCACCAACATTGATGGGTCTTGTTGTTTCTCTTCTTGTTGTCATACTTGTTTCTCCAATGCTTTTATGATTTCATCTACCTTTGACTCATCGCCTGCCAAGATGCCTTCTCTTACACAATTATCAATATGATTTTTAAGAATCAAATTATTAGTTTTTTTAAGTAATGATCTTGTTGCGGATAATTGGTCTGATACATCAAGACAATAGCGATCTTCGTCAATCATCTTTATTATCCCATCAAGTTGACCTCTTGCGATATTAAGATACTTTTTTATCTTATCTTTATCTTTAGTCATTAATAATATCCTTGACTTCGTAACCTAATTCTTCAATTGTATCCTTGATTGTTTCATCATCTAGTGATGTATTTTTAATATAAGCCTTCTTATCCTCTAGACTAACAGTGGCGTCACATCCCAAACCTGTTAGGGCATCCATTACATGTTTAACACAGTTTTTGCACATCATTCCTTCAATTAATACAGTTTTGTTCATAAGTTTAATTTCCTCTTTTCTTACATTATATATTCTTAGCGCATTAGCTAACACAAACATTGACGATACCCACATGGAAATAGCTCCGATCATGGGATTTAATTTTAGCCCATAACTATTATAGAAAAGTCCTGCCGCAATAGGAATACATACTGTATTGTAACCTAGTGCCCAGAATAAATTTTCTTTGATGATTCTAAAAGTTTTCTTGCTCAAATCATAAAGAAATGAAATATCATTTAAATCGTTTTTCATTAAGATGACATCAGAACTAGCACTAGCTATATCACTGGCATTTTTAATAGTAATAGAAACATCAGCTGCTGATAGGGCAATAGAATCATTAACACCATCACCAACCATAGCCGTTATTCCTTTTTGACTTAAGACCAACTCATTTTTATCTTCTGGTTTTACTTCATATTTGTAATCTTTAATCTTTAATAAGTTAGCTATTTTAGTAGCTGCTATCTTATTATCACCAGTGCACATAATCGGATTGATATTTCTTTTCTTTAGATTCTCTATGGCAATTTTTGAAGTATCTCTTAGAATATCACTTAAATAGACAATACCCATTAATTCGTCATTTTTACTTAGGGCAATAGATGAATAGTTGTTCTCTTCGATGTTGACCAGTTTACTATTGCCTACTAAGTAGATATCATCACCTTTAATGGCTTTAACGCCAAGTCCTGGAATAAAAGTGATTGAATCAAAAGTAATATTGCCATCAGGATATTTATCTACTATCGCTTTGGCAATAGGGTGATTTTGACTCTTTTCAATCGAAGATAAATAATTGATAAATTCATCATCGATAATTTTAGTTTCTACCACATTCAATTTATTTTGAGTTAGGGTGCCTGTCTTATCAAAGATAACTGTATCTAACTTACCAGCTACTTCTAAGATTTCTGGTTTTTTGATTAGAATACCTTGTTGAGCACTTCTTCCAGTGGCTACCGCAATGGCAGCTGGTGTTGCTAGTCCTAGGGCACAAGGGCAACTGATTACTAGTACTGATAGGGCAAAGTTAAGACTTAGTTCCATGTTTTTACTGATAATCATCCAGATTATAAAGGTAATAAGTGAGATGCCAATTACTGTAAACACAAAGTATTTAGAGATATTGTCCGCAAATCTTTCAACTGGAATCTTTTCATTACTTGCTTTTTTAGTTAGATTAATAATCTTAGAAAGAACCGTAGTACTAGCACTCTTGGTTACTTGTACGTTGATAGTGCCTAAGGTATTAATGGTTCCTCCAATTACCTCATCACCAATTGTCTTATTTACTGGTAAAGATTCACCAGTAATCATCGATTCATCGATTGATGAGCTACCATTTATGATTACACCATCTCTTGGTACTGATTCTCCTGGTTTGATGATGACAATATCATCCTTTTTTAAATCGTTGATAGATATTAATTCTTCCTTGCCATCTTTTAATAAGTGAGCATTCATAGGTATTAAAGTGGTCAAGCCTCTAATGATTTTAGTAGTCTTAGCTTTAGTGTTACCTTCGATATATTTGCCTAATTTGACAATAGTAATTGTCATGGCTGCTGTTTCAAAATATAGATGATAAGAAGTATCGCCTAGATTAATCTTATATAGAGCATATATTGAATAGATAAATGAGACAGTGCTTGATAGGGCAACAAGGGAGTCCATGTTAGGGCTTAATGATGATAATGCCTTGAAGCCTGATTTGAAGGTGTGGATATTAATCATTATGACTATTGAGGCTAATATCATTTGAAATAATTGGTTTAGACTAATGCCAACCATCATATCAGGATCGATACTATTGTCCATTTTCATCATTGATAGACACATTAGGATAATGGATAAGATAATAGAGATAATTAAATATAATTTATCTTTATTAAGTTTCTTTTCCTTGTTTAGTAATAATTTGTAACCTGCCTTATCTACTACTTCTTCTAATGTTGTTTCATTTACTTTGGTTTCATCAAAGTCTATAGTAACTTCGTTGTCTAGAAGATTAACTACAGCATTATTGACACCGCTTGTCTTGTTTAAAGCTTTTTCAACATTGGCTTTGCATATAACACAGGTCATTCCTTTGACTTCATATGTTTTTTCCATAAATATTCTCCATACCCCCTAGGGGTATTTTTATTGTATTTCTATATAGCGCATGAGTCAATTATTTTTTTGTATAATTGATATATGGCTAGTCTGCTTTATGTAAGAAGTGTATATAGTTTACTTTCAAGTATGTGCACGATTCCAAGAATGGTTAAAAAGGCTAAGGAGAAGGGATATTCTTCTATTGGCCTTGTTGATAAGAATGTCTTGTCTGGGGCAATGAGTTTTTATAATGAATGTTTAAAAGAAAATATTAAGCCGGTTATTGGACTTGAAGTGGGTGTTAATGTTGATAGAATCGTTAGTGTTATTTTGTATGCTAAAGATGATTTTGGTTTTCAAAATCTTATGAGATTGTCAAGTGTTGTTAATACTGGCGTTGATAAGATAATTGATTTGGAAACTTTTAATAAGTACCGTGATCATAATTTTGTGGTGCTTAAGTCTGAGGATGTTCCTTATTTTGATAGTGAAGATATAAATACTAGTATAAAGAAAGAAAAGGAAATATTTAATGATCATTTAGTAGCTTTCTTAGATCACGATATGGCTGGCAACGTAAGAAGAGATGAAAAGTTAAGGCCTTTATTAAATGAGAATAAGATAAAGATTATAAAGATGTCTACAACTCTTTATATTGAAGAAGATGATTATATCGCTTATGAGGTTTTAAAGTGCATCAGGGATAAGAAGACTTTAGAAGAGAATGCTTATTATGAAAAGGATCGTCAGATTAAGGATGCAGTTTTTGATGATGAATCTAGAAACTGTGATGTTTTGGCTGAAAACTGTAATGTGAAGATGGCTTTTAGGACTTCTTTGCCTGAATTTAAGACACCAAATGATGTTTCTTCAAAAGATTATTTAAGTGCTTTGTGTAAAGAAGGTTTAAAGAGAAGACTTAAGAATCATTTGACTAATGAATATATAAGTAGGCTTCAATATGAGCTTGATGTCATTATTAAGATGCATTTTGAGGATTACTTTTTGATTGTCTATGACTTTATCTTGTATGCCAAGAAAAATGGCATTATGGTTGGTCCTGGTAGAGGTAGTGCTGCTGGTTCTTTGGTTTCGTATTGTCTTGGTATTACGGAGATTGATCCGATTAAGTATGGTTTGTTGTTTGAAAGATTTTTAAATCCTGAGCGAATTTCAATGCCGGATATTGATACTGACTTCCCAGATGATAGAAGAGATGAAGTGGTGGCTTATGTTAAAGAGAAGTATGGTAAGGATCATGTGGGTCATATTATTACTTATGGTACTTTAAAGACTAAGCAGGTCTTAAGGGATGTAGCTAGAGTTTTAAAGTATACAACGGTGGAGACTGATAGTATCGCTAAGCTTATTCCTAATAGTTTGAACACTTCCTTGATGGATGCTTATAATACAATTCCTTTGTTTAATCAAAAGATTAATAGTGATAAGAAGTATCAATTCTTGTTTGAAATAGCTTTAAAGCTTGAGGGTAATCCACGTCATGAGTCAACTCATGCGGCTGGTATTGTCTTTTCTAAGAATGTTTTATCTGATGTGGTTCCAATGATTTCGATAGAAAGTGATTTGGATTCTACTCAATATAGTGCTGAGTATCTTGAGGACTTGGGTTTAATTAAAATGGATTTCTTGGGGTTAAGAAATCTTGGTATAATTGCGGAAATTATGGATGATATTAATCCTAAGTTTGATATTAATAGGATTCCTTTGAATGATAAGAAGACTTTTGAACTTATTTCTAATGTGAATTTGTTGGGTGTTTTCCAATTAGAGTCTAATGGTATGCAAAATTTGGCTAGAAGGATGCGCCCTAATTCTTTTGAAGAATTGTCTATGATGATAGCTTTGTTTAGACCGGGTCCTATGGAGAATATTCCTAGTTTCTTAGAGAACAGGGCACATAGGGAAAAGATTAAGTATTTAACTAAAGAATTAGAGCCTATTTTAAAAGAGACCTATGGGATTATTGTTTATCAGGAACAGATTATGTCAATTGCGCGTAAGTTGGCGAACTTTTCTTATGGTAAGGCGGATGTTTTAAGAAGGGCGATGTCTAAAAAGAAGGCTAAGGAGCTAGAAAAGCTTAAACCTGAGTTTATAGATGGCTGTTTAAAAAATGGCTATGATATAAGTTTGGCTAATGAGTTGTATGAATTGATATTGCGTTTTGCGAATTATGGTTTTAATAAGTCGCATTCGATTGCTTATGGTTTGGTGGCTTATCGTATGGCTTATTTGAAGGCTAATTATCCTTTGTACTTTTATAAGGCTTTACTTAATGGCACGATTGGTGCTAGTGAGAAGACTTATGCTTATATCAAGGAGATAAGAAGTAGAAATATTGGCTTGCTTGGTTTATCTATTAATAAGTCAACTAATGAGTATCAAATTGTTGATGATAAGATTTTGTTGCCTTTAAGTATTTGTAAGGATGTTGGTAGTGCTAATGTTTCTAAGATTATAAAGGCTAAGCCTTTTACGTCTTATGTTGATGCGATTTGTAAGTTAACTGAAGAAGGCGTGGATATTAAGGCTTTGACTAGTTTGATTGCGGGTGGTGCTTTTGATGAGTTTGGTTTGAGTAGATATTCAATGGCTCTTAATTTAAGTAGGGTTATTCAATATGCTAATTCTACCAATGGTTTGAATTTGTTTGGTGGTGATGATACACCTATTATTGAGAATGTCGCTGATGATATGATGGTTTTGGCTTCTAAGGAAAAGGAAGTTTTGGGCTTTTATTTTAAGTTTGATCCAATCGAGAGAGTTAAACAAAAGTATCATATAAGTGTTCCTTCTATTAGTGAGATGAAGATGGGCAATGCCTGTGGTTTTGGCCAGATTGTGCGTATTAAACAGATTAGGACTAAGAAGGGACAAAGGATGTGTTTTGTGGATGTCAATGATGAGAGTGCTTCTATTTCATTGGCGGTTATGCCTAATATTTATGATCAATATATAGAAGGGTTGAATAAGGCTCATTATGTTTATTTTGAGGGTAAGAAGGAGAGAGAGGATTCACTTCTAATAAGAAAGATGGTGTTGTATTGATGAAGATATTAATAGTTGATGATGAGATTAGAATTCGTGAAGTAGTTAAAGAGTATGCCCTGGTTAATGGTTATGTTTGCGATGAGGCAAGTGATGGCAAGAGTGCTGTTAATATGGCTTTAGCTAGCGATTATGATTGTATTATCTTGGATATTATGATGCCGGTTATGGATGGTTTTGAGGCTTGTAAGAAGATTAAGGAAGTCAAGGATACACCGATTATTATGCTTAGTGCAAGACAAGAAGAGGATGATAAGCTTTTTAGTTTTAATATGGGTGTTGATGATTATGTAACCAAGCCTTTTTCGCCTAAGGAGTTGATGGCTAGAATTAAGGCCATTATGGCAAGGCACAATAAACATGAGAATGAGAAGTTTATTTATAAGGGTTTGGTTTGTGATTTTGATGCCCGTGAAGTTTATATTGATAAAGATAGGGTTAATTTGACTCCTAAGGAAAAGGAATTGTTGTTTTATTTTATTGATAATAAGAATATTGTTTTGTCACGTGATAAAATATCTCGAGCAGTTTGGAAGATGGATTATATTGAGGGTGATCGTTCCGTGGATACTCATGTTAAGATGCTTAGAAAGAATTTGGGTGAGTATCGTGATTTGATTTGTACAGAAAGAGGATTGGGTTACAAGTTTGCGATTTAATTTTAAGGGCATAAAGTTTAAGACCTGGCTATATTTTTTATTTTTTTCTTGTTTAATGCTGGTGCTATTAGGCTTTTTGTTGGTGGCTTTGATTAAGCCTTATTATCGTGAGAATCGTATTAAGATGATTGATACCCTTGTTTCGACAATTGAGAATGAGCTTTTGGTTAATAAGCCAAGTGAGGCGTCTATCTCAAAGACTGATAGGCTTGTGAATAATAATAATGTTTGTGCTATTATTTATAATCAAAATGGTAGAAGGGTTTATAGTGCTGATTCTTTGGGTGAGTTATGTGTTTTTGATGAGTCTATTAATATCGATGGTGATGATTTAGTTGTTTATGATGATGGTACTAAGCTTGTTGATAAATTGAATGAATATAATGTGATAAGTGAGACTTTAACATCTCCTACTACGGATTTGGAGATGCTACTGTATGGTAAGAAGGTTTCTATTAATTTGGCTAATTATTATCTTTTGGTTAATGCACCATTAGAATTGCTTGATTCATATGTCGATTTTATTTTGAAGCAGTATTTGTTGTTGTCGATGTTTATAGTGATTTTGGCTTTGATTGTCTCTTTTTTGTTGGCAAATAAGATTACTTCCCCGATTGTTAATATGCAAAAAGAGGCTAGTAAACTAGCAGATGGCGATTATCATGTAAGTTTTAAGAGTGATAAAGAGTCTTATAGTGAGATTAATGCGTTAGCTAGTACCCTTGATGATGCGACAGAAAAACTTTCAAAAATTGATGAGCTTAGAAAGGATTTACTTGCGAATGTGTCTCATGATTTAAGGACGCCGATTACTTTGATTAGGTCTTATGCGGAGATGATTAAGGATATTTCAGGTGATGATCCAATTAAGAGGGATCAACATTTGGATGTTATTATCGATGAGACAGAATATTTGACTAAACTTATTAATGATATGCAAGAGTATTCAAAGCTTCAGGCTGGTTTTATTAATTTGAATAAGTCTAATTTTGATATTGAGAAGTCTATTACAAATGTATGTAAACTGTTGTCTGGCTTAATGAAGGAAAAAAATATCACCCTAAAGAAGGGTCTTAAGAGTGTAATTGTTTATGGTGATGAGACAAAGATATCGGAAGTGATATACAATTATCTTTCTAATGCGATTAAGCATTCAGATGAAAATTCAACTATTTATGTTTCTATTAGGGATAGTGAAGATAGTTTGTATTTTGAGGTTAAAGATGAGGGCGATGGTATAAGTGAGAAAGATCTTCCCTTTATTTGGGATCGCTATTACAAGATTGATAAGAATTTTAGAAGGAATGAGAATTCAACTGGATTGGGTTTGGCTATTGCGAAGGCTATTTTAGAGGCTCATGGTGCTAAGTATGGCGTAGTTTCTAAAGTAGGTGAAGGGTCAACTTTCTATTTTGAGTTGTCAAAGGATTATGATGATGAGACAGAATGATTATTTGAAGTTTATTAATTATGAGATTGAACAGGATTCTGAAATGTTTAAGGTTAATTCAGATACTGCGGCTTTGGGCATGTTTTTAGAGCCTTTAAAGAAGAAGACGGTTTTGGATTTGGGTACTAATAATGGTGCTTTACTTTTGTATGCTCATTATCATAATGCGGGTCATTTGATTGGGGTGGATATTTTTAAGGAGCCACTTGAATTGGCAAATGATAATTTAAAAAGGTATACAGATGATTATGAACTTATTAATTCAAGGATTCAGGACTTGGATATTGAGCCTGTTGATGTAGTGATTTGTAATCCACCTTTCTTTGAGATGGGCAATGTAAGAAGTAATAAGTTTTATAAGACGGCGATGTTTGAGGAGACTTTGCTGCTAGATGATATGTTTAAAGCTTTTAGGAAGAATATGAAGGATAATGGTGAGGTTTATACTTTATATCCTGCTGAGAGGTTTCCTGAGTTTTATAATATGTGTCTAAAGTATAAGCTTAAGATTATGAAGATTGCCTTTGTGCATGATGAGAATAGACCTTATGCGTCTAGGTTTGTGGCTAAGTTAAAGATTGGTCCAATGACTAAGCTTAAGGTGTTAAAACCAATTATGATTAAGAATGGAATATTTGAGGTGTAGATGCACCTTTTTTAAATATGTAAAAAACTTTCAGAAAATAAATGCGCAAAGAATTAACCTTTTTATGCGGTTTTTGTAAGCATGTGGTAACTAAGGTGGGCGCTGATGAGTAAAGCGCTTACAATTTAAAAAATATCATGTATAATTAGAGGCGATGGAAGCGCTTGCACAGACTTGGGGTGTATGGAGCTTACAAAATTTAGGTACTAAAGGTACAAAAGAGGAGAACAAATGAAAAAAATTTTAACTGTCTTACTTAGTATTGCAATGATCTTTACATTGGCTGCTTGTAGTGGTGGTAGTGATGACAATGGTGGTGCTACTACTACTGGTGGTAGTGATGTAGAACAAGTTGCAGTATTCTGGTACACATTCGCTGATGACTATTTGTCAACTGTACGTGCTGCTTTAAATAATGAATTTAAGGCTGCTGGTGTTTCTTACAAGGACTATGATGGTAACGGTAACCAAACAGATCAAACAAACCAAATCACTACTGCTTTAGCTGCTGGTGTTAAGGTGTTAGTTGTAAACCAAGTTGAATCTAACTCTGTTGATACTACTAAGGCTATCTTAGATGCTGCTAAGGCTGCTGATGCAAAGGTTGTATTCTTCAATAGATCAATTTCTGCTGATGATGCTGAAGCTGAAGCATTATTAAATGAATATGGTTCTGCATTCGTTGGTACTGACTATGAACAAGCTGGTCACTACGAAGGTAAGATCATTGGTGATTACTTACTAGCTAACTATGATGCATTAGATCTAAACAAAGATGGTAAGATTTCTTACGTTATGTTAAAGGGTCAAGAAGGTAATACAGAAGCTATCGCTAGAACTCAATTCTCAGTTGAAGATGCTAACGCTATGTTAAAAGAAGCTGGCAAGCCTGAATTAGCTTACTATGATGAAAAGGCTACTACTCAATACTTAGTAGATGCTAACGGTACTTGGTCTCAAGAAGCTGCATTCAATCATTTAGAAACAGTATTAGCTCAATACAATGAAGCTAACAACAATATGCCTGAATTAATCATCGCTAACAATGATGGTATGGCTCTAGGTGCTATCCAATCATTACAAGGCCATGGTTATAACGATGGTAAGGGTACTACTATTCCAGTATTTGGTGTTGATGCTATCCAAGCTGCAAAAGACGCTATCGATGCTGGTAACATGACTGGTACAGTAAAACAAGATGGTGAAGGTATGGCTAAGGTTGTTTGCTTAACTGCTAATAACTTAATCGCTGGTGAAGCTCCAGTTACTAACATTCCTGCTGAATATGAAGCAGTTGGTACATGGAGAGTTAACATTCCTTATTCAGCTTATACTAAATAATTTAGCTTAACTGATTAACTAAGTAGCCACGCTAAAGGCGTGGCTACTATTATATTTAACTAACATAAAGGGGACTAATTTTATGGCAAATGATGTATTGCTTAGAATGGAACATATCAGTAAGTCATTCCCAGGTGTTAAGGCGCTAGATGATGTACAACTAACTGTTAAGGCGGGTACAGTACATGCTCTTATGGGTGAGAATGGTGCCGGGAAATCTACTTTGATGAAATGTTTATTCTCTGTTTACCACAAGGATAGTGGTCATATCTATCTTGAGGGTGAAGAAGTAGACTTTAAGGATTCCAAAGAAGCTTTGGAACACGGTGTAGCGATGGTACACCAAGAACTTAATCAAGCTTTAAAAAGAAATGTAATGGATAACATGTGGCTAGGTCGTTATCCTAAGGTTGATGGCTTCCCGCTATTTACAAGTGAGAAGAAAATGTATAAGGCCACAAAAGAAATTTTTGATCAATTAGAAGTTAATGTTGATCCTAAAACAGTTATGTCAACAATGCCTGTATCTCAAAGACAAATGGTCGAGATTGCTAAGGCAGTATCATATAATTCGAAGGTTATCGTATTTGACGAACCAACATCTTCTTTGACTGAAGTTGAGGTTGAACATTTATTTAAGATTATCAACCAATTGAAGGCAAAGGGTTGTGGTATCATCTATATTTCTCATAAGATGGATGAAATCTTGAGAATTTCAGATGAAGTAACTATCATGCGTGATGGAAAATACATAACTACAAAAGACGCAAAAGATTTAACAACTAATGAAATTATTAAGTTGATGGTAGGTAGAGAGCTTACTAATGTATATCCTGTTAAGGATAATGTTATTGGTGAACCGCTTCTTGAAGTTAAGAATCTTACTGCTGAATATTCTAAATTAAATGATGTTTCATTTAAGGCAAATAGAGGTGAGATCTTAGGCATTGCTGGACTTGATGCAAGTGGTCGTACAGAATTACTTGAAAACATCTTCGGTAATGCGACAAGAAAGAGTGGCGAGATTTATCTTGACGGTAAGCTTGTAAAGAACAAGAATCCTCGTGAATCAATTAAAAATGGTTTCGCTCTAGTTACAGAAGAAAGAAGAGCTACTGGTATCTTCGGTATCCGTGATATCCAAGCTAATACTTGTATTTCTTCGCTAGATAAGTATATGAATGGTCCATTCTTGAATGATAAGAAGATGTATGATGCTACACAGTGGGGTATTGACTCCCTAAAGACAAAGACTCCAAACCAAAAGACAAGAATTGAGTCTTTATCAGGTGGTAACCAACAGAAAGTTATTATCGCAAGATGGTTATTAACAGAGCCAGATGTTCTACTACTAGATGAACCAACAAGAGGTATCGACGTTGGTGCTAAGTATGAAATCTATGAATTGATTATTAATTTGGCTAAGCAAGGAAAATGTGTACTAATGGTATCTTCGGAAATGGCTGAACTATTAGGTGTATGCGATAGAATCTTGGTAATGAGTGGTGGTCGTTTAGCAGGTGAAGTTGATGCTAAGACAGCTACACAGGAAGAGATTATGACTCTTGCTGCTAAATATGCATAAATTAGGGGGATGACACTAATGTCTGAAAAGAATAACAAATTTGATTCTAAAAAGCTTGTAGACTTTTTATTCAACAATGCGATGTTCATTATCATTGCGTTGGTAATTGTATATGTTGCGATTAAAAGACCTGCTTTCTTAGGTACTGCTTCAATCGTTAACGTAATCTCATTGACTGCATCTAAGCTTCCAATTGCTTTAGGTGTTGGTGGTTGTATTGTTTTGGCTGGTACCGATATTTCTGCTGGTAGAATTGTTGGTTTATCTGCCGTTGTTACTGCTTCATTATTGACTACATCTTCTAAGATTTGGCCAAATATGACACAAGCTCTACCTATTCCAGTTGTATTGTTAATTGTTGTTTTGATTGGTGCTGCTATTGGTTTTGTGAATGGTTTCTCTGTTGCGAAGTTTAGCTTACACCCATATATCGTTACATTATCAACACAACTTATTACTTATGGTATTATTCTTGTTTATATGATGTCTGGTACAAATAATGGCCAAACATTATCAGGTATGATTGAACCATATAAGAATTTGATTGCTGGTCCACTTTTCAAGATTGGTACAGTTGCTGTTCCTAAATATGTGCTATACTCATTAATCTTCTTAATTGTAATGTGGGTTATTTGGAACAAGACTGAATTTGGTAAGAATATGTTTGCGGTAGGTTCTAATAAGACTGCTGCTGAAGTATCTGGTGTTAACGTTGAAAAGACAATCATCTTAGTATTCGTTCTTGCTGGTGTTATGTATTCATTAGCCGGATTTATCGATGCTGCTAGAGTTGGTAGTGCTACTGCTAATACAGGTCTAAACTATGAAGCCGATGCAATTTCTGCTTGTGTAATCGGTGGTGTATCATTCGTTGGTGGTACTGGTAAGATTTCTGGATTATTTATCGGTGTTGTACTACTTCAATTAATTTTCGTTGCTCTTAACTTCTTAGCAGTAAATCAAAATATGCTTTATATCATTAAGGGTTTAATTATTTTGATTGCTTGTGCTATTGATATGCGTAAATATCTAACTAAGAAATAATGGAAGATAAGGAAATTAAAAAAACCGAATCTAATAATAATGGCGAGCCTAATAGCTCGCCATTACAACTAAGAGGTCTTTATTCAAAAGTAAAGATTTCAGTAAAGACTCTTGATAAGATTATCGGTGTATTGTTTGTGGCAATCGTTATTTGTGTCGTTATTGGTTTGACTAATAATGGTTTCAAAGTAGATTTTAATTCTTTGGGTGGCTCTTATATTGAACCTAAACGATATGAATATGGTGAAAAGGTTGAGGTAGAAAATCCAACAAGAGAGGGTTATGAATTTGATTATTGGGCACTCGATGAAAATTGTAATATCAGAGCTAATCTAGATACGATGATTGTTGATAGCGATTTTATCTTATATGCTTGTTGGTTAAAAAAATAAACGTGAGTTTATTTTTTTTATATAGTAATATGTAGATATGTTAAAAATTATTACAGATAGTGCTAGTGATATTACATTAGCCCAAGCTAAAGAGCTTAACGTTGACATGATTTCTCTTAATGTGACTTTTGAAGGAAAAACATATAAAGAGGAAAAGGATATATCTAAAGAAGAATTTTTTGATTTGTTGGTAAATAGTCCATCATTTCCAATAACTTCTCAACCCGCTCCAAGTGAGCTTATGGAAATATTAGAAGAGGCAAAAAAGAATAATGATGAGGTGATTGGCATTTTCTTGTCTTCTAAGATTTCTGGTACTTATGATAATGCAGTTATGATCAAGAATATGGTTGAGATTGATAATTGTCATTTTATAGATTCTTTGAGTTGTTCATGTGGTGAAAGATATTTGGTTAATGAAGCTTGTAGGATGAGAGAAGAAGGCATTAACTTTAATGATATCGTAAGTACTTTAGAGGAGCTTAAGACAAGAGTTAGAGTTATGGCTGGTGCTGATAACCTAGATTATTTAGCCAAAGGTGGTAGAGTCAATGCGGTTGCTCATAAGGTTGGTAACTTGTTGAAGTTTAAACCGTTGGTTACTTTAGACTTGGAGGGTAAAGTATCTTTGTTTTCTAAGCCTAGGGGTACTAAGAGTGCGATTGAGGAATTGGTTTTAAAGTTAGTTAATGAAAGGTTAGATGAAAGATTTCCTATATGTGCCTTATATACACCTAGTATTGGTAATATGTTGAAACTTGTTGAGAAGCTAGCCAATGTTGGTGTTGAGATTCATGAATTTAATAAGCATATGATTGGTGCTGTTATTGGTTCTCATTTGGGTCCAAATAGCTTTGGTTTAGCTTATGTTGTTAAGGAAAATAAGTAACGGTAGTAATACCGTTATTTTTGTTAGGGGAACATCATTTTTAATAGTGAAAATATTAATATACAAAATATTGTATATTTTGAGCATTATGGTTGCTAAAATGATGCAAAAATATTACAATAAACGACGTAAAACGACGATGTCGTTGTTTATATAGAAAGAGGTAGTATGAAAGAACAGTGGAGCGGATTTAAAAGTGGCAAGTGGTGCAATGAAATTGATGTAAGGGATTTCATTCAAACTAACTACAAGCCATATGATGGTGATGAGAGTTTCTTAGCTGGTGCAACAGAGGCAACTGATAAGCTATGGGGCGAATTACAAATTTTACAAAAGGAAGAAAGAGCCAAGGGTGGCGTGCTTGATATGGAAACTGAAGTAGTAAGTGGTATTACTGCTTATGGTGCTGCATATCTTGATAAAGATTTAGAAAAGGTTGTTGGTTTACAAACAGATAAGCCATTAAAGAGAGCATTTATGCCTTATGGTGGTATCCGTATGGCTGAACAAAGCTGTCAAATGTATGGTTATGAACCAAGTCAAGAGTTACATGATATTTTTACTAAGTATCATACAACTCACTCTGATGCAGTTTTCTCTTGTTATACAAAGGAAATGAAGACTGCAAGACATAACAAGATTATTACAGGTTTACCTGATACTTATGGTAGAGGTAGAATTGTTGGTGACTATAGAAGAATCGCCTTATACGGTATTGATTATCTAATCGAATGTAAACAAAATGATTTAGATGAATACGGTGGCGGTTTAATGGATGAAGTCGTTTGTCGTCAAAAGGAAGAGATTGCTAAGCAAATCAAGGCTTTAAAGGCTATGAAGGAAATGGCTTTAAGCTATGGTTTCGATATTTCTTTACCTGCAAAGGATTCATATGAAGCTGCGCAATGGCTATACTTTGGTTATTTAGCTGCTATTAAGACTCAAAATGGTGCTGCTATGTCAGTAGGTAGAATTGCTACTTTCTTAGATATCTATTTTGAAAGAGACTTAGCTAGTGGTAAGTATACTGAATCTGAGATTCAAGAGATCGTTGACCATTTAACTATGAAGTTTAGAATGGTTAAGTTCGCTAGAGTTGAAAGCTATAACCAATTATTCTCTGGTGACCCAGTATGGGCAACACTTGATTTAGCTGGTGCTGGTGTAGATGGTAGAAGTATGGTTACTAAGACTGACTTCCGTTTCTTGCATACTTTAGAGAATATGGGACCTTCTCCTGAACCAAATGTTACTGTTTTATATACTTCAAGACTTCCTGAAGGCTTTAAGAAGTATGCAGCTAAGATTTCAGTAGATACAAGTTCTATTCAATATGAAAATGATGATGTAATGCGTGTTGTTTGGGGTGATGACTATGCAATTTGTTGTTGTGTAAGTGCTACTCAAACTGGTAAGGAAATGCAATTCTTTGGTGCTAGAGCTAACTTAGCTAAGTGTCTTCTTTACGCTATCAATGGTGGTAAGGATGAAAAGACTAAGATGCAAGTTGGTCCTATCTATCAACCAATTACTTCTGAATACTTAGATTTCGAAGAAGTAATGACTAAGTATGACTTAATGATGAGTTGGTTGGCTAAGTTATATGTAAATACATTAAACTTAATCCACTATATGCATGATAAGTACTATTATGAAGCAGCTCAAATGGCTTTAATTGATACTGAAGTAAGAAGAACTTTCGCTACTGGTATTGCGGGTTTCAGTCATGTTGTTGACTCATTAAGTGCTATTAAATATGCTAAGGTTAAGACAATTAGAGATGAAGATGGTCTTGTAGTTGATTATGAAGTTGAGGGTGATTTCCCAAGATACGGTAATGATGATGATAGAGCAGATGATATCGCTATTTGGTTATTAAAGACTTTCTTAGAGAAGGTTAAGGAAAACCATACTTATAGAAATTCTGAGGCTACTACTTCAATTCTTACTATCACTTCAAATGTTGTATATGGTAAGGCTACAGGTTCTTTACCTGATGGTAGAAAGGCTGGTGAACCATTATCTCCAGGTGCTAACCCAGCTTATGGTGCTGAAAAGAATGGTTTAATTTCTTCATTAAATTCAGTTGCTAAGTTGCCTTATGAATATGCTCTTGATGGCATTTCAAATACACAAACTATTAACCCTGATGCACTAGGTCATAGTGAGGATGAAAGAGTTAATAACTTAGTTAACGTATTAGATGGTTACTTCGATAGAGGTGCTCACCACTTGAATGTTAACGTGTTCGGTGTAGAAAAGTTAAAAGATGCTATGGAACATCCAGAAAAACCAGAATATGCAAACTTCACAATTAGAGTTTCTGGTTATGCTGTTAAGTTCATTGACTTGACTCGTGAACAACAACTAGATGTTATCAGCAGAACTTGTCATGACCACATGTAATAACAATTTAGGTTTTATTCATTCATGCGAATCCTTTGGCTCAGTTGATGGGCCAGGGGTTCGCTATATTGTTTTTATGCAAGGTTGCAATATGCGTTGTGCATATTGTCATAATCCAGATACTTGGAAGACAGGTGTTGGTGATAAAACCGCCAAGGAAATCTTTGATAAGGCTATTAGATGCAAGTCTTACTGGCGAAATGGTGGTGGTATTACCGTTTCTGGTGGTGAACCCTTATTACAACTTGATTTCTTGATTGATCTATTTACTTTATGTAAACAAGATGGTGTTAATACTTGTATTGATACTTGTGGTCAACCTTTTGATTTAAACAATAGTGAATTCATGTCTAAGTTTGATGAGTTATTAGAGCTTACTGATTTACTTTTAGTGGATCTTAAGCATATTGATAATGAGAAACACATTGAACTTACTGGTAAGCCAAATACTAATATTTTAGAGATGTTTAAGTATTTGGATGAGAAGAATAAGCCTATTTGGATTAGACATGTTCTTGTTCCTGGTATTAATGATGATGAGGCTTCTTTAAATAGAACTAAGGGATTTATTGATTCTTTATCTAATGTGAAAAGGGTTGAGGTTCTTCCTTATCATACTCTTGGTATACACAAATGGGAGATGCTAGGTATTAAATATCGCTTAGATGGTGTTTTACCTCCTAGCAAGGAACAAATAAGTAGAGCTAATACAATTTTAGATACTCAAAAATACAAATAAGTCATTGCCTAAGGTGATGACTTTTTTATAGCCTTTTCAATCTTATGATAATCACTCAAATATATTGATTGATAACTTGTGATAACTTGTGATAATTTGCAATTAATCGTTGAGTATGTTTTAATTTAATTGTAAATGGTACAGTAATTGATATTTGTTTCTATATGTATGTAATCATTAAGAAACATAAGCACTAGTAATTCTTTCTTGATGTGGAACTAAAAAAGGAGGTTGAAAAAATGAAAAAGAGAGTTATTTTGTTTGTTTCCATACTTATGATTTTTAATGTTTTTTGCATTAAAGATGTAAGAGCTAATGATGAAGAACCTTATGGAGTTGTTTGCCAATACTACCAGTCATACAGATCTCAATCTACAACAAGGGATGTAAAGGTACCTGCAAGAACGATGACAGGTATAAATAATACTGGAACAGAACAGTCAGAACAATTCTCTGCTAGTAGGGAGGTTTCTTTTGTGGGAAATGTATCAGTAAGTGTCGAACGAGAATTGATATTAACTACTGTTGGAGGTACAGTCGAAGTTTCGTATGGTGTTAGTACAACAGACGTACACACTGTCAATATGGTAATACCACCTTACACCACTTATCATGTTGAAATTGGTTCATATAAAACAACTACAAATGGCTATATTCAAACTACATATACAGATTGTTCAACAAGCACTTCATCTTTGAAAAATTTGAAGTACACAACAGGACCTTACGCTGATTGGTATGAGTAAGATAAATGTTAATAAAAAGATAATTGTCATAGTAGTTGTTATAATTGCGTCTATTGGTTTGGGTTTTGTTCTTGGCACGTTTTATGAAAAATCTAAGCATAATTTCGAAAAAGTTGATATTAGCCCTTATGCAGTATTTAAAAAAATAATAATTAATAATGTTGTCTTTGATGACGAGTATGTAAATATGGTTATTGAATACGAAGTGGAAGATGAACCTAGTAAACTATGTAAAGCTGGTATTATCAATAACGAATTTCAATTTGAGGTCAGTGGAGCTGTCTATGTTGATGAGTCAAGAATTCCTTTTGAAAATTTAGAAGAGCCAATTACATTAGACGCAAATCGTAGTGGTAAACTTAGTATAAAAATGAAATTGAGTAGCGAGGCAAAATTGTTAGGAGCTGATTTCCTAAATAAATGTCGTCATGTTGAAGCAAGATTGAACTTCAATATTAATGATTCTTATTTATGTACATACTTAAAATGATACTTTCTTAAACAAAAACAATTTACAAGTGCTTTTTGTTATATCTAATACAAAAGTCATTGCCTAAGGTGATGACTTTTTTATATCATAAATATAATGAAAAGTGTTTTAGGCCGTATCATTACTTTGGTGTTCATGGTTCTTGGTGAACTAGCTTTAGGGGTCTTGTTATTTAATTATTTGACTTCTAAATTTGTTTTTATTGAAGTTTTTTTACATATACTAGCGGTAATTGTGGTCTTAAATATTATTAGAACTTCTAAGCATTTATCTAGTGATATAACTTGGATTTTTTTAATTATTTTATTTCCAGTACCAGCTACTTTTGTCTTTCTTTTGACTTATTTTAATTTGTTTATTAATAGAACTTTTAAGTCAATTGTTAAGGAAGAAAAGAAGGCAGTTACTTTTCTTAAACAGGATGATGATGTATTAGAGGATTTAAAGAGTGAATGTATTGATTATTATCAAGATTTCATGTTTCTAAAAAATAGTAATTTTCCTATCTACCACAATAATAATTTTGATTATTATAGTCCTGGTGAAAAGGGCTTTCCTGTTTTGTTGAGTGAACTTAAGAAGGCCAAGAAGTATATCTTTATGGAGTATTTCATTATTGAAGAAGGAATTATGTTTAATTCTATTTTGGATATTCTAAAAGAAAAGGTAAAAGAGGGTGTTGAGTGTAGGGTTATGTATGATGATATGGGTTCTTTACATACTTTACCTAAATCGTATGCCAAAATACTTGAGTCTTATGGTATTAAGGCAGTTACTTTTAATAAGGTAACGCCAATTTTAAGTACTATTATGAATAATCGTGATCATCGTAAGATTTTAATTATTGATGGTAAGGTAGCCTTTAGTGGTGGTGTTAATTTGGCTGATGAATATATCAATAAGAAAGTTGTTCATGGTAAGTGGTTAGATAATATCATTAGAGTTAAGGGCAAAGCAGTAGATTCAATGTTAGTAACTTTCTTAACTAACTGGAATGCCCTAAGACATGAGGATGTTGATTATAGAAAATTCATGGTAGAGCATAGAGAGAAGGTTAAGGATGGTTTTATCGTTCCTTATAGTGAGACACCTCTAGACTTTGAATTAACGGCACAGAGTGTTTATATGGATATTTTAAATAGAGCCAAGGATTATGTTTATATCATGACTCCTTATTTGATTATTGATGAAGAAATGATCAATTGTCTTATTCATACTGCTAAAAAAGGTGTAGATGTTAAGATTATTGTCCCAGGTGTAGCTGATAAAAAGATAATTCATGATATTGGTGAGTCTTATTATGACCAATTAATTAGGGGTGGCGTTAAGATCTATGAATATAGACCTGGTTTTGTGCATGCAAAAGTATTTGTGAGTGATGATGTTTCAAGTGTTGTCGGCACTATTAACCTTGATTATCGTTCTTTATATCTTCATTTTGAGAATGCGGTCCTTTTGTATAAGAGTAAGAAGATAATGGATATTAAAAAGGATTTCTTAAATGCGTTAGAAGATTCAGTGGAAATTAAACATGCTCGTTTTTCTCTTGTGAAAAACTTTTTGATGAGCGTGTTAAGGATATTTGCGTCTTTGTTGTAGATAGGGGGATAATATGAAATTAAACTACAAAAGAACGATTTTAGTGGGCTTAGCTTTCATGTCCATCTGTGCTTTTTGGCAGATGTATGATGGCATTGTTCCACTAATCCTAACCAACACTTTTCATTTAAATGAAACGTTGTCAGGTATGATCATGGCTCTTGATAATGTCTTGGCCTTATTCTTATTACCTTTGTTTGGTTCTTTGTCTGATAAGACAGAAACAAATATTGGTAAGCGTATGCCGTTTATCTTATTTGGTACGGGTTTGGCAGTAATCTTAATGAACTTCTTACCAATTATTGATAATGCCTACTATGGTGAACCAACTACATTTAAACTTATTTCTTTTATAATTGTGCTTGGTTTCTTATTGATTGCGATGGGAACTTATCGTTCTCCTGCTGTAGCTTTGATGCCTGATGTTACACCTAATCCATTAAGATCTAAGGCTAATGCGATTATTAATTTAATGGGTGCTATTGGTGGCATTATCTACTTAGCTTTAGCTAGTATTCTTTATCCACATGCTAAGACTGCTGGTGTTGAGCATGTTAATTATCAAATATTGTTTATCTTGATTTCAGCACTAATGTTTATTTGTGTTGGCATCTTATTCTTAACTATTAAGGAACCTAAATTAAGACAAGAGAATCTAGAGCTTGAGAAACAACATCCTGAATGGGACTTAGCTGTTGATGATGGCAGTGGTGATGAAAAGTTACCTCCTGAAGTTAAAAGATCTCTTGGTTTCCTATTAGCATCTATTGCCCTATGGTTTATGGGCTATAATGGTGTGACCACTTGGTTTACAACCTATGTTTCTAAGGTAATGGGTGCAGGTCTTGGTGGTGCTAGTACTTGTTTATTAGTAGCTACAGCTGGTGCTATTGTCTCTTATATTCCAGTTGGCGCTCTAGCTTCTAAGGTAGGAAGAAAAAAGTGTATCCTATTTGGTGTTATTTTGTTAGCTTCAATGTTTATTATGGGCTTTGTCTTAACAACTATCTTTGATCAAATCAATTTTGTAATGTATATCTGTTTCGCCCTTGTAGGACTAGCATGGGCTAGCATCAATGTTAATTCACTTCCAATGGTTGTTGAAATGTGTAAGGGTAGCGATATCGGTAAGTTTACTGGTTATTACTATACAGCTAGTATGGCTGCTCAAATTATCACTCCAGTGTGTGCAGGTACTTTAATGAGACTTATTTCTTATAAAGTATTATTTATCTATTCTGCAGTATTTGTATTAGCATCTTATTTCACTATGTCTCAAGTTAAGCATGGGGATCAAAAGGTTGCAGGTAAGAAAGGCTTAGAAGCTTTCGAAGATTTAGATTAATATGAATAAATCCAAGTACATTTTAATGAGTTTGTTTACCTTTATATTTTTGAGTTGTGAGTTTCTTTTTGTTGACATCATATCTTTAACGACAAAAGGGATTAGTGCAGTCAATGCTCAAAACTATGTGTTAGGTAGTAGTGTGCTTGGATTTTTTCTTTATTCATTCATTGATAAACATAAAAGTATCTATATTGTTGCTTGTATACTTTCGCTTATAAGTTTTATATTCGTAATCAATTTAGATACTTATATTTCAATACTTATATCAGGACTTATGTTATTCCTATTTTTAGGAATCTTAGGTGGCGCCTCTTATTATAAGTCAATCTGTGATAGTGCTACTGTTGTAGGTGTATCTTATATGTGTGGTACTTTACTACAATTTGTGGTTAATTATCTAAGTATTGAAATATATATCATTCCTCTTTGTTTAGTATTGTTGTCAATTTGTTTATTTAAAACTAATGTTGATGAAATGATACTAGTAAAAAAAGATACAAAAGAATTATCTATCATACTAATATTGTTAGTATCATTACTAACAATTGTTTTTTCAACACTAGATAATGCGGTAACTATTTATCATGCCAATAAGGTCTTAGATATTGGAAGATGGCCAAGATTACTTTTAGCTTTTAGTGCTTTGTTGGCTGGTTTCTTATATGATATAAGATCAAGAAAATATATGAGTATCATCATCTATTGTGTGATGGTTCTTTCCACTATTTGTTTATTAGTTAATGAATTACTTGGTCTAATAATCTTTTATTTGTCGGCTGGTTTCTTTGCGGTCTTTTTCACTTCGGCTTTTTTAGAATTAGCACCCTATACTAATAGACCAAAACTATATGCAGGAATGGGTAGGGCTATCAATAATTTAGTGGCAATTCTTATTTCTAATCTGTCTTTAAATTTATTAAGCAGTGGCAATAAGTTTCTTATCATCAGTATTGAATTAATCTTATTTGTCTTTACTAGTATTCTTACTTTTGTTTATACCAATAAATATAAATTGTTTATAGAATCTAGTGATAATCAAGTAAAAGAATATAATTTAACCCCAAGGGAAAGGGAAGTTTTAAATCTATTAATTAGCAGTGATGATAAGTTACAAGAAATAGCTGATAAGTTAAGTATTTCTAAAAGAACACTAGAAAGATATGTAACTTCTATTTATAAGAAAACTAATACTACATCTCGTGTAGGCCTTATTTCTTTGTTTAAAAAATAATTGGCGGATATCCCTTATATATGTTTTTGTTCATGTTTCTTAAAATATAAGCATGAAGTATATTATCTTATCCATTTGTTTATTAATGTCATTAGGTGCTTGTAAGTCTATTGAACATACTCAGGCAGATCCTGTTAATCTAACTCAATATCTTTTAAAAGAAAGAGGACTTGCCTATGATAAATCAGATTATAAAAAGTTGGAAAAGGGTGATGTTGATATCAGTGAATATAGTGAATTTGACTTAAATAATCACATGTTCAATGATGGAATAGTTTATAAGGTAAGCTTAGATAATTTATTTTCTAATGGTTATAATATCGAGTTTATAACTGATATAGGATATAAAAATCCTCTGTCTTGGTCTATTAAAGATAGTGATATTGATATTTATTTAAAAGATGATGAAGGATTAAAAATCAACTTTGATACTTTAGAAGAAAAAAAGATTGATGAATCTTTATTTAATAGGGTATATCGTTACAAGGGTGATACTTTAAAAGATGATACTGATTATTTTAAAGGTGCCAATAAGATATATGATTTTGATGACTATATGCTTGCCTTGTTTGAAGACAAATTGAGTATTCTTTATTCATTTGACTATTTAAATTTAGACGAGTATAGGGATATGGGCAAAAGAGAATATCTTGCCTTTGAACTTGAAATAGAAGGATATCCTATTAGAATCTTTAATTCTAATATTTTAATGACTAACTGCGCTTACTATGAAATTCTTTATGCTGATGAACCTAATTTTCCTGATACTTGTAATTTAGTTTTAAAAGAAATTGGTATCTTATCTACTTTTTATAGAGATGTTAGAAATATAGTTGGCGACTATGTAATTTGTGATGATTACACATTATTACCACTTAAAAAGATTATTAAGGGAAATGATGGTGAGTTTTATAAATATGATCCCCATAGCTTTTACAAGGATAATGGGATTAGATATATCGAATAGGAGGCTATATGAAAAAGATTTTGATGTTTTTGATGACGTTATTTTTACTTGCAGGATGTGGTAAAAAGGAAATTGAGGAATATGATTACTATGATTATCCTGGAGGAGAAAATGTTAAAAGTGATTATGTTATTTTAAGGACTGATAATATTAAGACGGAAGTTTATCAAGATAATAACTTTACAATTACGATTCCAAGCGGTTGGGAGGTTAAAACCGGTGGTTATGGCATGACTAGTTTTATTGGTGCTTATAATCCTGATGATACACGCTTTTCTATTATCTATGTGTTAAAAATGGAACCATTATTACATACTGAAGAGGGTAAAAAAATATGGCAATCATTTGTTGATGCAGGACAAACCGAATATGAAATCTTTGCGAATGCCCCTGTATTATTAGAACCAACCACAGAAGGTTTTTTTAAGGCTATCTTACAAGATTTTAATGCAGTAGATCATATTGAAGCTAATTCTGAAATGGGCATTTATAGTTTGGGTGATGAAATATTAAGAGGCACCTTCATGGAAGAAGGAAAAGAAGCTGAGGGTTTGTTTACTGCTAGTATTGTTGATTTTGGTAGAGTTGATTTATCTTATTATAATGGCAATCCTTTCGAGGGCTATGATTGTGGCTATTATATGGCCTATAATGTAACGATTGTTTCAGCTCCTAAGGATCTTTTCCTTGATTGGAGTAAAACACTTTTAACTTGTATCAGTAGCTTACAATTTTCAGATAGTTTTGTTGATACAGCTATTAAATCTAGCAATGATCAAGTCGCTTTATCAAGACAAATTAGCAAAAACTTCAATGAAGTAATGGATGGTTTTATGTCATCTTGGGAAAATAGAAATAGAAGTTTTGATATTATGTCACAGAAACAAAGTGATGCGATCTTAGGCTATGAAAGAGTCTATGATACTGAGACTAATGAGATATATAAGGCTACTAATGGTTTTATGGATGTCTATGATGAAGATAGATTTAAACCAATTAGCGAAGATATGTATAGTGAGCCAATAAGTGGCTATATTGAGAAACAATAAGAAAAGATGGAGTGATCCATCTTTCTTTAACTATTGAGCTCTAGACATTGCTTCCTTATAATCAGGTGTATCAGTGAATACATCATACTTATAAGGATTCTTCTTAGCAGCTACTGACTTCTTGATGATGAAACCTAGGGCAATAACGTTGATCGCAAGTGCTAATACTGCGATAACACCTTGCATATGGACATTTCCAATTACTGGTGTTACACCTGCAGCTGTTGCAGCATGAATTGTTCCTTCTTTATATAATACTGGAACAACTGAGAATCTTGAGTTGTCTTGGAATAGTGGGAATACTTGGGCAAACATGCACCAGATAGCTAGAGTGTTTGCACGGTTTTGAATCCAACCACCTTTGTTCCATAAAGCGTTGGCAAATGTAGGCGCTAATAATAGGGCAAGACCACAATACCAAGCGTGTGTTGGAAGGTTAAGGTAAGTGTATTCGAAGTTCCATACATCATAAGCTAAGATGTAAACCCAAATCATATCAGGCCATAACATATCTTTTTCATCGCTTGATGTATAGATGCTCCACCAACCTGTCATACAGAAGATGTTGATAATACCAGCAAGACCGTTTAATACGTTCCACCAGCCACCATATAGCCATACGCCTTCTGATGAGTACCACCAGCCACCAGCTAGTGAGCCAGCTCTAATTGCGCTTTCAAAGTCACTAGCTACAGCGATAAGAATATTGATCGCAACGATCACAAATGGGAAGCATTTGAACCACTTAGCCTTGCCAAGTTTGCCCCATTTATATTTGATGACCATAAAGCCAATACAACCAGTTGCGGCAGCATATAGCTTAGCATAGTGGAACCATGAGTTCATGTGAACGTATGTGTCGTTCTTTAATGCCCATTCAGCTCCATTTTTTGCGCCAATGGCAATCGCAATAAAGTAAATTGATAATCCTAATAATACAACGCCGAAGATGCCAATTCCGCCCCATTTAGTTCTGGCAATTTCGTTTGTGATTATTAGTCCTAGGAAAACTAGAAGCCAACCTAAAAGTTGCCAACCACAGGTTTCCCCATAAAGTTGAAATAACATAATAAACCCCCTTGTATTTCAATACTTATTATGTTACCCCTTTGTGAAATGTTAATCAATCACTTTTTGGCAATCTTCTATCAAACAGTTTTTAAAAAATTGGTTTATAATGTTTCCCATGAAAAAGAAAATTGGATTAGACATTGGTTCTACTACTATTAAGTGTGTTGTACTTGATGAAAATGACAAGATTATTTATTCAAGTTATAAGAGACATATGAGTCATATCTTAGAGAAGAGTATTGAACTTTTGACTTATATAAAAGATGAAATATATAAAGGTGATGAAGTTATTTTATCTATCAGTGGTTCGGCTGGCATGGGTTTAGCTGAAAATGCTGGTGTTAACTTTGTCCAAGAAGTATATGCGACTAGACTCACTTGTAAAAGATTGGCTAAGGATACAGATGTAGTCATTGAACTGGGTGGAGAGGATGCTAAAATCTTATTCTTAACAAATGGTGTTGAAGTTAGAATGAATGGTACTTGTGCTGGTGGTACTGGTGCTTTCATTGACCAAATGGCAACTTTATTAAAATTAGATGCGGATACTATGGACAAGGAGGCTTTAAGGGCCCAGCGTACTTATACAATTGCTTCTAGATGTGGTGTCTTTGCCAAGAGTGATGTACAACCTTTAATTAATCAAGGCGCTAAACAAAGTGATATAGCAGCTAGTATTTATCAAGCCGTTGTTAATCAAACGATTGCTGGTTTAGCGCAAGGTAGACCAATAAAAGGTAATATCTTATATCTTGGTGGTCCTTTGACTTTCTCAAAATGTTTGAGAAATTCTTTTGACAAGACTTTAAATGTAAAGGGTAAGTGTCCAGAAAATTCTCTATTATATGTCGCATTAGGTGCTGCTTATTATAGTGATCAGGTTGTTGATTTAGATGATGTATTGAATAAATTAAAAGAATATTCAAGTGTTGCTACTTATCAAAGTTTAGATTCTTTGTTTAAAGATGAGGAAGAATATAAGGAATTTAAAGATAGACACTCTAAGGATAGGGTAGAGGAAGTGTCTTTTGATGACTATAAGGGTAATGTTCATATCGGTATTGATAGTGGTTCTACTACTATTAAGATGGTTGTGGTAGATGAAGATGATAATCTTCTTTATACTTGGTATCAATCAAATGATGGTAGTCCTGTTAAACTAATTTGCGATCAATTGATTGAATTATATAAGAAGCATCCTAATATTAAGATAGCTAGTGTAACAAGTACTGGGTATGGCGAGGAACTAATTAAGAATGCGATTCATGGTGATTTTGGGGTAGTTGAGACAGTTGCTCATTTTACAGCTGCTAAGCATTTCTTGCCTGATGTTGATTTTATTATTGATATCGGTGGTCAGGATATGAAGTGTTTTAAGATTGAAAATGGTGCCATTTCCAATATCTTCTTAAATGAAGCATGTTCTAGTGGCTGTGGTTCTTTCTTACAAACTTTTGCTAGTGCCTTAGGTAGTGATGTAGAGTCTTTTGCCAAGCTAGGTTTGTTTGCGAAGCATCCGGTTGATTTAGGTAGTCGTTGTACTGTTTTTATGAATTCTTCAGTTAAACAAGCCCAAAAGGATGGTGCTTCTATTGAAGATATTTCAGCAGGTCTTGCGATATCTGTTGTTAAGAATGCTTTATATAAGGTTATTAGATGTTCTAGTGCTAAGGATTTAGGTTCTAAGATTGTAGTACAGGGTGGCACTTTCTATAATGAACTAGTTTTAAGGGCTTTTGAAAAAGAAATGGGTGTTGATGTCATTAGACCCAATATTGCAGGTTTAATGGGTGCCTATGGTGCAGCTTTATATGGTAAGAAGCGTAGCAAGGGTAGAAGTAGTGCTATTTCTTTAAGTGAATTAGAAAACTTTGAACATAAGGTTAATTCTTTTAAGTGTCATGGTTGTGGTAATCATTGTCAATTAACTGTTAATGTCTTTAATGATGGTAAGCGTTATATTTCTGGTAATCGTTGTGATAAGCCTTTAACTGGTAAGGATAATAATGATGAATATAATTTGTATGCTTATAAGTTAAGTTTGTTGAAAGAGTATATGGATGATAGGGGTGATGGTGATATTACAATTGGTTTACCATTATGTCTAAACATGTATGAATTGTTGCCTTTCTGGCATAAGTTATTTAGAGAATTAGGTTTTAAGGTTATTACTTCACCATTTTCTACAAGGGCTATTTATCAAGAAGGTCAGGCTTCGATTCCAAGTGATACAGCATGTTATCCAGCTAAACTAAGTCATGGTGCTATTTATGAACTATTAAAGGAAGATGTTGATTATATTTATTATCCTTGTCTTTCTTATAATGTGGATGAACATTTAGGCGATAATCATTATAATTGTCCGGTGGTTGCTTATTATCCTGAGGTATTAAGTGGCAATATTTTGGATAATCATATGATTTGTGACTTTGTGGATATTTCTATTCGTGATGAGTTTAAAAAGCGTTTCCCTAGTATCTTAAAGAAGCATTTTAGTAACTTGGATGATAAGAAGATTAGGGAAGCTATTGTTAGTGCATATAAAGAATATGATGACCATATGAAATTATTGGCTATTAAGGCTGATGAGGTTATATCTATGGCTAAACAAAAGGGTAAGCATATTATTTGTTTGGCAGGTAGACCTTACCATGTTGATCCTGAGGTTAATCATGGTATTGATAAATTAATTACTAAGCTTGGTTGTGCTGTTGTTAGTGAGGATAGTTTGTCTAATCATTATGAAAAGATTGATACACAGGTTTTAAACCAGTGGACTTATCATTCACGTCTGTATGCTTGTGCTAATTATTGTACTAAGGATGATGATATGGATTTAGTGCAGCTTGTAAGTTTTGGCTGTGGTTTGGATGCAATTACAAGTGATGAGACAAGAGAGATTTTGAATGATCATGGTAAGTTGTATACTCAATTAAAGATTGATGAGATTTCTAATTTGGGTACTGTTAATATTCGTTTGAGAAGTTTGTTGGCGGCTATTGAAGAGAGAAGGGAGGATAAGTAAATGGAATATCTTACTCCTAATTTCACTAAAGAGATGATGAAGGATTATACTGTTTTGGTTCCTAATATGTGTGAGACTTCTTTTAAGCTTATTAAAAGCGCAATGGAATCAGAAGGGTATCATAGGGTTGAACTACTTGGTTCAGGTAGTAGTAATGTTACACAACTTGGACTAAAGTATGTTCATAATGATACTTGTTATCCAGCTTTGATTGTTATTGGTCAATTTCTTGAGGCAATAGAGAGTGGTAAGTATGATTTGAATCATACAGCACTTTTGATTTCTCAATCTGGTGGTGGTTGTCGTGCTAGTAACTATATTAAGTTGTTAAGAAAGGCACTAGTTAGAAGTGGCCATAGTAATATTCCGGTAGCTAGTTTGAATGCGAATAGATTGGAAAAGGGTTCTATTATGCCTTTAACGCCTAGAATGCTTCTAAAGATTTTAGCTGCAGTTGAATATGGGGATGAATTAGAGGCTTTAAAGAACCAAACTATAGCTTATGAGGTAGTTAAGGGTGAAAGTATGAATCACCTTAATATGTGGCTTAAAAAGCTTGATAGGGATATTAGAGAAAACAAGAATTATCTTCCTACTTCATATAAGAAGATCTTTAATGAGATTGCCCAAGACTTTGCGACTATCGAATTAAATAAGACTCCTAAGGTTAAGGTTGGTGTTGTTGGTGAAATCTATGTTAAGTTTTCTCCAACCGGTAATAATAATCTAATGGAATTTCTACAAAGTCAGGATTGTGAAGTTAATATGCCAGGTCTTATGGGTTATGTGGAATATTGTTGTGCTAACTGGGAAATGGACTATAAGAATTATGGCATGTCTCCTACTATGGGCAAGTTAGCTGGTTTGGCTTTAAAGAAACTAAATAAATATGGCAATATGATGTCTAAGGCTATGAAGGATTATGGTTTTAATGCCCCTTGTTCTTTCTATGATTTGATGAAAAAGCCTGATGGTATCTTAAATTTAGGTACTAAGATGGGTGAGGGCTGGTTATTAACTGCTGAGATGGTTGAATTAATTGAGAGTGGTTATGAGAATATCATTTGTGCTCAACCTTTTGGTTGTCTACCTAATCATATTTGTGGTAAGGGTGTTATTAATATCCTAAGGTCTAAGTTCCCTAATGCCAATATCACTCCTATTGATTATGATCCTAGTGCTACTAAGGTTAATCAAGAGAATAGAATCGAGTTGATGTTGGCGGTGGCAAAAGAAAATTTGAATAAATAAAAGTAAGAAGGCATTTTGCCTTCTTATTCAATTTCTACATCTTCCATTTCATCCAAGCCAGCTTGAGTAATACCAAGTAGTTTCATCTTTTCTTCATGAGATATGGTCTTACTTAAGTCAGCATTTTCCATTCTTTTGATAGCTTCTGCTAATAATTCTTCATCTATTAATTCATCATCATTTAAAAAAGTATCTTTCATATCTCTGTTGTGTGAACCACCCATAAGCTAAAGATTTATGGGCTTTGTATAGATAACATGTTATCTATTTTTAAGAAGTTTGATATTCTATCATTAGATAGAACCTTTCGTACTTAATTTTATTAAGCAATCCTTATTCTTACAGGCGTGTCCACTTCGCCTCTATGGTATAAGACACTAAGGTCTACAACTTTACTTTTATTAAGTATATTTAATGCACCATTTATATCTGCGTTAATTAATTTATTTGTTCTTGTTTGATATAACCCACGTTTAATACGGTTACCACTAAAATTATACACTTTAGGATTATCATCATTATAGATAGGTATAACATCTTTATCAAAGAAACTAGCTTTGGATGTATAAGATTCTTCTTGTTTTACAAAATTAATACCATATAACTTACATAGATATTCTAGTTTATCTCTTAATTTTCCATATGGAATATTAAGAAATGTTTGATTGTTTCTTTTTCCTAGCTTAACGTCTTTTTGAAATGTTTCATTATAGCCAACTACAATATTACCAATATCATTATCTAAACAATAATCAATAATCTTACGTACTGTTTTATTCATATAATCGTTAACTTTATTATTACGATCCTTAAGATTACTGTTTTGTCTTTTAGTATATTTAACTTTAATATCTTGCTTATCTTTGATACTTTGTAAATAAGCGTTTCTTTTATTGAACCATTGGTTAATAGATTTAAGCCTTCTTCCATCAATAATGAATGACTCGCCAGTGTTTGTTACACAAGTGCATAGATTGTTGATACCAAGATCTATAGCTAGTGCTTTGTTTTTATTTAAATTACTTTGAGTTTCTTTAACTTCATATGTATATTGAACTTCAAAGAACCTAGCATTAGATTTAGGAATAATTCTAATCTCTTTAATCTTCTTATCTTTTAATATTGGCGGTATCTTAACACTAATAGAATTGTGTTTCTTTTTATAAGCATTAGAATAAGGCACTATTAATACATTATCTTTAATTCTTACAAAACCAATTACTAAAGTAGTAAAACCATCTTTCTTTAAATAATGTGGTAATTTAATATCTTTAAAATTATATTTACCTTTTTTAGCTAACTTAAGTAAACCGAAGAAAGCTTTAAAAGACCCATCAACTTCTTTAAGTATTTGTTGAGCCATATTTGAATTAAGCATTTTATAGTTATCACTATCTTTTAATAAGGCATAGTTCTTTTCGTAATTAAGATATTCGCCTTCATTAAAATAATATTGTCTTACATTATAAATAGCTTCATTGCTTAGATTTTTTGCAATATGACTTAATTCTTTTAGACTTAAATATTCTTCTTTGGTCAAATGTTTTAAGACTTGTTTAACAGTAAGATACATTATTTTCAACCTCCTTTTCCTATTATAATTATATCATATTTTACTAGATTTATTATTATTCAGTAAACCATAATAATTTTATGAATAATTATATTTCAAGAAATCATTCAAAACATTATTTAAAAGTCCATTTAATATTTGTGTGCAAGTACAAAAAAGAAGTTATTAATTAATAATTTTGACAATATTGTTAAGAATGTTATTCTAGAAATATCCTATAGAAGTAATTTTAATATTGAAACATTAGAAACGGACGAAAATCATATCCATATGTTAATATCGTATCCACCAAAATTATCAGTTACATCAATAGTCAGGAAATTGAAACAAGAATCTACCATTTACTTATGGAAAAATTACTCTAAGTTTTTATCTAAACATTTTTGGAAAGAACATACTTTTTAAAGTGATGGATATTTTGCTTGTTCCATAGGTGAAGCAAACCCAGAAACTATCAACCGCTATATAGAAAGTCAATGTTAATGCATTCATATCATAAGCTAAAGACTTATGAGTTTTCTGCATAAATTTATATAATAAAAAAAGAAACTGTTACACCAACAGTTCCTTCTTTCATACTATATGGGGAAAGTATATATAGAAAGTTAGATATTAGCTAACTGACTACCAATTTGTTTAAGATCACAAGTGGCCTTATCATCTGGTGATAATCTTGTGATATAGCCCTTATCGTTTAAGATGATGGCACCATGATCTTTTAGACGGTTTTCTAAGTCTGACATCCATTTGCCGTTGCCCCAGTCATAAGATCCAAATAGGGCGATTGTTTTTCCTTTGCAGTCTTTTTCTATTTCATTTACAAAGTCATCCATTTCAGAGTCTAATTCCTCATCGCCCATGGCACTAGCGCCTAGGGCAAACACTTGTTCATTTTTTAAATCTTCAGCAATTATACTGTTAACATTTGTAACATTAACTTCTTTTCCACTTTCTTTAACACCTTCGCCGATAGCTTCTGCCATCATTTGAGTGTTGCCTGATAATGTCCAATAAATAATATTAATCATATAGCTCCTTCTATAATTTCATTTAAGCGATAGCCGCTTAGCAATTGTTTCAATGAAGTTTCTAAGGCTTTATCGAATTCTTTAAATACTTTAAGTGTTTCATTAAGGTTGGAATAGACTTTCCAATATTTACATGCCAGATAATTTTGTCCTTGATTTTCAATAAAGCCTTTGATGTCTTCGATAGGATAATTTAAGATGATTCCAAGCTCGTGAGGAAATGCAGTTTTCTTTAGATAAAAACTACTGAAACGTTTTGTGAGCTTGTTTAATACATAATTAAGGTCACATCTTTTATATCCTAGTTCTTTAAGATAAGTTTTCACTTCATCTTTAAATAGATACTCTTTTAAATTAGCTTCTCGATATATTAAGATAATTTCGTTTTTATTATTCTTATGCAATAGGTGAATAGACAAGGGGCTATTATCTAATACATTAAGAAGATAATTGTAAGTACCTTTCTTACCAGTTATGGTATTAGCTATAGTTAGTCCTTTGATTACTGGGGCACAGGTGTTTATGAATGAATAGTTTAGTTTTTCTTTTGACATATTACCTCCAGTTAGCAATAACTAACTATGTATATAGGTTAGCACATGCTAACTAATAATGCAAGAAAAAGATGAACAATTAAGTTCATCTCTTATACTTACACTTTCCCGCAACAAATGTTTGAACAGTTCTACCATAGACATTCATACCAATAAAAGGTGAGTTATGGCTCTTTGACTTAAAGTCTTCTTCTTTTATTTCATATTCATTTGTTACATCAAATAGCGCAATATCTGCAACACTTCCTACTTTTAAAGTACCACGGTTTATATCCAATATCTCTGCACCCTTAGTTGACATCTTATTTATTAGTTCAAGCGGTGTAAGAATGCCTGTTTTTACAAGATATGTATAAGACAAGGCAAATGATGTTTCAATGCCTACAATACCATTTAAGGCTTTCTCGATAGGTTTAGACTTTTCTTCTTTACTATGAGGTGCATGGTCAGTAGCGATTACATCAATTGTGCCGTTTCTTAAGGCTTCTTTAACAGCTTCAACATCTTCTTTACTACGAAGAGGTGGGTTCATTTTCTTGTTAGGATCACCATTTACATCATCTTTATTAAAGATAAAGTAGTGAGGTCCTGTTTCACAAGTTACCTTAATTCCTCTTTCTTTAGCGGTCTTAATAATGTCTAGGCTATTTTTAGTACTTATATGACATAGGTGTATTCTTGCGTTGGCTTCATTAGCTAACATGATGTCTCTTGCGACAATCAATTCTTCGCCAACGCTAGTAGAAGCAAGTGAATCATCTTCAGTATGTGAGAATACTTGTAGATTTAATTCTTTAGCTTCTTTAATACCTTCTAACATCACCTTAGAATTCATTACTGAGCGACCATCTTCACTGATAGCGCAAATACCCTTACCGTTAATCTTTTTAGTAATGGTGTCAACTTCCATCATCTTTTGAAAGTCACATAGTTCTTCACCCTTTTGACCCTTAGTGATAGCGGCGATAGTTAATACGTTGATTAGATTAGCTTCTTTTGCCTTCTTATCAACATATTCTAATGTTTCTACACTATCAATTACAGGCTTAGTATTAGGCATCATACATACAGTAGTAAAGCCACCGTGTATAGCAGCTTCAGAGCCACTTTTAATGTCTTCTTTATACTCTAGTCCTGGTTCTCTAAAGTGAACATGTAGGTCGATTAAACCTGGTGTTACCCATAGACCCTTGGCGTTAATTGTTTCAGCTTTTTCAAAGTCTTTAGCTTCTCCTAATGTCTTGTCAGCTAATTCAATCATGACAATCTTGTCATCATCAAGATATAAACTACCTTCTTCACATAGGTTTTGACTAGGGTCGATGATTAAACCGTTTTTAATAATCTTTTTCATTATTTTTTGTTAAATGAAACAATCTCATCGCAGTATTCACAACGATATTCTCTTGTTTCAGGGTTGATTAAATGGAAGATATGAGGGATGCCACTTTCTACAGAAGTAACACATCTTGGGTTCTTGCACTTAATAACGTTTGTTACTGTTTCAGGTAAAGATAATTTAATCTTTTCAGCAATCTTACCATCTTTGATGATATTAACAGTAGCATTTGGGTCAATTAGACCAAGTACAGTTAAGTCAACGTCAGTAACGTTTTGAATCTTGATGATATCTTTTTTACCATGTTTTTGGCTTTGAGCGTTCATGATAAAGGCGATAGTGTTTTCGCTTGTGTCAATATTTAGGTATTCTAGAATTTGAGCACCTAAGCCTGCAGTGATATGGTCAATTACGATTCCGTTTTCAATACTAGTTACAATCATTTTTAGCCTCCTATTAACCTTCAATTCCAAGTAAGCTCATGATTAGAGCCATACGTACGAACATACCGTTCTTTGCCTGTTCGAAATATTTTGCACGTGGATCACTATCAACTTCGGTTGAAATTTCATTAACTCTTGGTAGTGGGTGTAAAACAATCATGTCCTTCTTAGCTAGTTCCATCTTTTCCTTATCTAGGATATAAGTGTCCTTTAGACGGATATAGTCGTCTTCATTGAAGAAACGTTCTCTTTGAACACGAGTCATGTATAGAACATCAACTTCGCCTAGTGCTTCTTGCATAGTTCTTACTTCTTTGAATTCGATGTTGTTTTTGATTAAAACTTCTTTTCTAACATAATCAGGGATTGTTAATTCTTCTGGAGAAATTAATACAAACTTAACGTTCTTATATCTTGATAACGCCTTAATTAGAGAGTGTACTGTACGACCAAACTTTAGGTCACCACAGCAACCTACTGTAATGTTTTCAAAAGTACCTAATGTTCTTCTGATAGTTAATAAGTCAGTTAATGTTTGTGTTGGATGTTGGTGACCACCATCACCTGCGTTAATAACTGGCATGTCAGTGCTATTAGCAGCAACTCTTGGAGCACCTTCCTTTGGATGACGCATAACTGCAACGTCTGCGTAACATGAGATTGTTCTAATTGTATCAGCGATACTTTCGCCCTTAGCAACTGAACTTGAATTTGGTTCAGAGAAGCCAATAACTTGACCACCTAGTCTTAACATTGCAGCTTCAAAGCTGAAACGTGTACGTGTACTTGGTTCATAGAATAGAGTAGCTAATAGCTTTTCATCACACGCATGTGCATATTTTTGAGGGTCAGCAATAATACGGTCTGCTAAATCAAAAATACCATCTAATTCTTCTAAACTGAAATCCATTGGTTCCAATAAGCTTCTGCCTTTTAACATAAAAGTTCCTCCTAAATAAAAACCTTCAAACATAAAATACATTTGAAGGCGCACATCAAAAGAAACCAGTGTTTTTTCAAGCCTTCATAGTATCTCGTACTAAATTAAAGGTTTTACCAAAACTATTATATGCAATTTTCATGCCATTTCAACATCGATTTGATAAAAAGAAAAATTGCCTATTGAATAGTTGCTAATCGTACATAAAACAAATAGAAAATATGTACGAAAGGAAAAATGTTAGAAATTAATGATCATAATGTATAAAGTAGGATTAGGTTTTGTGTCAAATAATGCTTAATCCTTTTTTATATAGTGTTGCGGTGCCAGGCTTATTAAAAATATGAGTCGTTTTGGGGTATAATTGATTAGGAAAAGTGGAAGAGGTTAATAATTAATGAAGGAACATAATCATTATCATTCACCAGAGGTTAAGAAGAAGGAACTTAATAGACTTTCTAAAACTATTGGTCATCTTGAGAAGGTAAAGAGAATGATTGAAAATGATGAGGATTGTGCAGATGTTCTAATTCAATTGTCAGCTTGTAGGGGAGCTTTAAATTCTTTGGGTAAGGAAATAATCAATGAACATATGGAACATTGTATTGTTCATGCACTAGAAGATGGGGATACCAAAGCTTTGGATTCTTTTAAAGAAGCAATTAAGAAGTTTAGTTTATGAAGAATGTTGAAATTGAAAGAAAATGGATGGTAAGGGGCTGGCCAAATAATCTTGAGCTTCTTTATACAGAAAAGATGAGACAGGGTTATATTTCAACTAGTCCTACAGTAAGAATTAGGGATGAGGATTCTAAGTATATCCTATGTTTTAAGTCAAAGGGTAAGTTGTCTAGAAAAGAAATAGAAATGGAAATCTCTAAGGATAAGTTTGATGAATTAGAGGATCTAATTGGTTTGCCTCTTATTGATAAAGTAAGAAAGACTTATTTGTTAAGTGATGGGCATCATTTGGAAGTTAACTTGGTTGATGAGAAATTCTATTATGCTGAAGTAGAATTTTCTAATGAGGAGGAAGCATTGTCTTTTAATCCTCAAGATGTCAATTTAGGTGATTACTTAGATGATGAAGTAACTTATCAAAAGGGCCAATCAATGGCTGCTTATTGGATAGAAACTAGGGGTAATAAACAATGAAGATGTATATTTTAAAGATAGTATTAATAATAATTTTGGTATATTTGTTGATGTTGATGCCAAATATGAACAAGGAACGTAAAGAGGCTATGTCTTCTTTTGAAGATGTATATATAGCTCATAGAGGATTGTTTAATAATATTGATATTCCTGAAAATAGCTTAATCGCTTTTAAAAGAGCAGTTAAACATGGCTATGGCATTGAATTAGATGTTCAAATGACAACTGATAAGAAGTTAGTGGTGTTCCATGATGCTAATTTATTTAGAATGTGTGGTGTTGATAAGAAGTTAACTGATTGTACATATGAGGAACTTCAAAAGTATTCATTGGTTAATACTAAGCATAAGATTCCTTTGTTTGAGGATGTATTAAAAGAATTGGATAAGGATACACCGTTAATTGTTGAAATTAAGTCTGAGGGACCATGTATTGAGACTTGTGATTTGAGTGTTGAGATGCTAAAAAATTATGATCTTAATTATGTAATGGAATCTTTTAATCCTTTGGTTGTTTATCATCTAAAGAAGTATCATCCAGAGATTATTAGAGGCCAATTAGCTTATAACATGTTTAAGGATAAGAAGAATACTGCTAATATGTTTGTTAAGTTTGCGGGTACAAACCTATTAGCTAATTTCTTAACTAAACCAGATTTTGTTGCCTATGATGTTAGAAATAAGAATAATCTATCATTTAATATTGTTTCTAGATTATATAAGGCTGAATGTGTAGCTTGGACAGTTAAGAATCAAAGTATGTTAGAAGACTGTGGTGGTCTATATCAACAAATTATCTTTGATTCATTTATTCCTAAGAAGTAGAGACTAGATGAGTCTTTTTCTTAAATATTTTAATGATTGGCTCTAAAAATGTTTGGAAACTGTATTTATTGGCTCTAAAAATGTTGGAATTTTTTCTAGAATGGCTCTAAAAATGTTGCTTGGCCAAATAATAACTTATAAATCTCTTACATCTTATAGCTTATAAATAACTTATTGACAAATATTTTATTTGTAGGACAATTAAGGTAAGTAATAATCTATGTATAGAGGTAGCGACGAAAATTAGTAGTTAAGTGAAGAGGCATCTAATGATCTTAACAAAAGGTAACCGTCGCCGAATGTATTAGCTAGGCATATCTAATACATGGGGAATTAGGGAATACCTATTTCACTCCTTCGAAAGAAGAGGCGCTATTGTATGTTCGGTTCATTATAGTCGTATGTGCAATTAGCACATACGATTTTTACTTTAATACATTTAGGTTTAGGGGGTAAAAGAAATGAAAAGATTACTTGGTGTATTAATGGCAATTTTAATGTTGGTGACTTTAAGTGCTTGTGGTGGGGATTCATCTGCTAAAAGTGGTGTTGAAGATGGTGTTTTAACTATCGCTATGGAATGTGCATATGCTCCATATAATTGGACACAGACAGATGACTCTAATGGTGCAGTACCAATTAAGGGTACAAATGATTACGCAAATGGTTATGATGTAATGATTGCGAAAAGAATTTGTGAGGCCAATGGATGGGAGCTAGAGGTTGTAAGAAGTGACTGGGATTCTCTTGTGCCTAGTGTGCAAACTGGTGTAATTGACGCGGTTATTGCAGGACAATCAATGACTAAAGAAAGAAGTCAACAAGTAGATTTCGCTGGTCCTTACTATTATGCAAGTTTCGCTATTCTAGTTAAGAAAGATTCACCTTTGGCTAATGCAACTTCAATTATGGATTTTGCCGGCTATAAGGGTTCAGCTCAATCAGCTACAATTTGGTATTCTGAGTGTTTACCTCAAATGGAAGGCGCTTTGATTCAAACAGCTGCTGAATCAGCCCCAGCGATGATTATGGGAGTAGAAACTGGTGTCTTTGATTTTGCGGTAACTGATATGCCAACAGCTACTGGTGCTGCTATTGCTTATAACGATTTAAAGGTTTTAGATTTTAGTGGTACTGATGGCGACTTCAAGTTTAGTGAAGAAGAAAGAGAAGAAAATGTTAATATCGGTATTTCTGTAAGAAAGGGTAATACAGTTCTTAAAGAAGCAATTGATTCATATTTAGATACATTAACTGTTGATGATTTCAACACAATAATGGATGAAGCTATCAAGGTACAACCTTTAGGGGAATAATTAAATGTTAATTGATGATGTTGTAAAAGCGTGGACAACCTATTCTTCCACCTATATGGATGGTATTAAAAATACTTTACTATTAGCTTTTGTAGGTACATTATTTGGCTGTTTAATTGGTTTCTTATGTGGTATTTTACAAACTATTCCATATAAGAATAATGATAGTGGCATTAAGAAGTTTTTAATAAAATTCTTAAGAGGAATTATTAGAGTCTATGTTGAGTTCTTTAGAGGAACTCCAATGGTACTACAGGCAGTATTCTTCTATTATGGTCTTCCATATTTAACACAGGGTGCAAAATTATGGAGCAGTGTATGGGCATGTGCAATGTTAGTAGTATCTATTAATACTGGTGCCTATATGGCAGAGACTGTAAGAGGTGGTATCTTATCAATTGATAAGGGTCAAACAGAGGGTGCCAAGGCTATTGGTATGAACCATTGGCAAACAATGTTGTATGTAATTATGCCTCAAGTATTTAAGAATATTCTTCCTCAAATTGGTAATAACTATATTATTAATGTCAAAGATACTTCAGTAATGTTTGTCATTACCTTTACTGAATTCTTTGCGGCACATAGAGCGGTAGTAGGTGCTACATACTTATATTTCCCTAGTGCTGTTATTGAAATGATTGGTTATTTAACAATGACATTGGTTGCTTCATTTATCTTAAGACTAATTGAAAAGAAGATGGCTGGTTCATCTTCATATACACTAGCTACAGTTGATCAATTGGCTCCTACTAGTGGCATTTTAAATTCACCACTTAAGGGTAGCAACTATGATGAATATCATAAGGAGGGTGCAAAATAATGGAACCTATTATTGAGATTAAGCACTTATCTAAGGCTTTTGGAGATCATGTTGTTTTAAAGGATATTAACTTTAAGGTAAACAAGGGTGATGTTACTTGTATTATTGGTGCTTCTGGTTCTGGTAAGTCTACAATGTTAAGATGCATTAACTTGTTAGAGACTCCAAGCGGTGGTGATGTTCTTTATCACGGCGAATCAGTATTGGCTAAGGGCTATAAATTGGATACTTATAGAAGTCAAGTTGGTATGTGTTTCCAATCATTTAATTTATTTAATAATATGACTGTTTTAGAAAATTGTATTATTGGACAGGTTAAGGTTTTAAAGAAGTCACGTGAAGAAGCTAAAGAGAATGCGCTTATGTATCTACAAAAGGTAGGTATGGCTGAATATATTAACGCAAGACCAGATCAAATATCTGGTGGTCAGAAACAAAGGGTTGCTATCGCAAGAGCACTAGCTATGGAACCTGAAGTATTGTTGTTTGATGAACCTACAAGTGCTCTAGATCCTGAAATGGTTAACGAAGTATTGACAGTTATGCGAGAATTAGCTAAAGAGGGCATGACTATGATTGTTGTTACTCATGAAATGGGCTTTGCGAAACAAGTTTCTAATAGGGTTATCTTTATGGAAGATGGTTTAATTGCGGAAGAGGGTAGTCCTGAAGAAGTATTTGAACATCCTAAGAATGAAAGAACTAAGGAATTCTTGTCTAAGGTAGTTAATAAATAAGATGTTAGCTGTTACTTAATGTAGCAGCTTTTATTTTGGACATAAGAAAAGCTCTCGTTTGATTGAGAGCTTTAACTATTTATTGACTATCTAGGGAACTTGATAGCAGCTTGAGCAGCAGCAAGTCTTGCGATAGGTACTCTATAAGGTGAGCAAGAAACATAATTTAATCCAACTTTATGGAAGAATTCGATAGAAGAAGGATCACCACCATGTTCACCACATACACCTAACTTGATATTAGGTCTTGTAGCTCTACCTTGGTCAGCAGCTAGTTTAACTAGTACGCCTACACCTCTTTGGTCAACTCTTTGGAATGGATCTTGTTCATAGATCTTAGCGTTGTAGTAATCACCTAAGAACTTAGCAGCATCATCTCTTGAGAAACCAAATGTCATTTGTGTTAAGTCGTTTGTACCGAATGAGAAGAATTCAGCTTCTCTAGCGATTTCACCAGCTAAGATAGCAGCACGAGGGATTTCAATCATAGTACCAACATGGTAGCTTAACTTGATATCACTTCTAGCAATCATTTCTTGAGCAGTCTTAACAACGATATCCTTAACGAACTTTAATTCCTTAACATCACCAACAAGTGGGATCATGATTTCAGGAACTACATTCCAATCTGGATGCTTTCTTTGAGTATTAATAGCAGCACCGATAACAGCCTTAGTTTGAGTTTCAGCAATTTCAGGATAAGTAACAGCTAATCTACAACCTCTATGACCCATCATTGGGTTAACTTCATGTAAGTTAGCGATAATAGCCTTTAATTCATCAACTGGCATGTTCATATCAGCAGCTAATTCAACGATTTCCTTTTCGCCTGTAGGAACGAATTCATGCAAAGGTGGATCTAAGTAACGAATAGTCACTGGATTGCCTTCCATAGCTTCATAGATACCTTCGAAGTCAGCTTGTTGTAAAGCTAATACTTTTTCAAGAGCTGCCTTTCTTTGTTCAACAGTCTTAGAAACGATCATTTCTCTGATAGCCTTGATCTTAGTAGCTTCGAAGAACATATGTTCAGTTCTAACAAGGCCAATACCTTCAGCACCGAATTCTAATGCTTGCTTAGCATCACGAGGAGTATCAGCATTAGTTCTAATCTTTAGATCTCTTCTTTCATCAGCCCAGTCCATGAAACGCTTGAAGTAACCAGAGATTGTAGCAGGTTCTGTAGGAATAGCTTCGCCATATACGCAACCTGTAGTACCATCTAATGAAATCCAATCGAATTCATGATATGTCTTGCCATTTAATTCAAATGTCTTAGTTTCATAGTTGATCTTAATATCACCACAACCAGATACACAGCATTCACCCATACCTCTAGCAACTACAGCAGCGTGAGATGTCATACCACCTCTAACTGTTAGTACACCTTCAGCAACAGCCATACCTTCGATATCTTCTGGAGAAGTTTCAAGTCTTACTAGAACTACCTTCTTACCCTTAGCATGTTCTTCCTTAGCATCTTCAGCTGAGAATACGATTTGACCACATGCAGCACCAGGAGAAGCAGCTAGACCCTTAGTAATAGGAGTAGCACTCTTTAATGCTTCAGCATTGAATTGAGGGTGTAATAGAGAATCTAATTGCTTAGGTTCAACCATCAATAATGCCTTATCAGTATCAACTAAACCTTCATCAACCATGTCACAAGCAATCTTTAATGCAGCAGCAGCTGTACGCTTACCGTTTCTTGTTTGTAACATGAATAATTTCTTATGTTCGATAGTGAATTCCATATCTTGCATATCATGGTAATGATGTTCAAGAGTATCACAAATCTTCTTGAATTCTTCATAAGCTTCAGGCATAACTTCCTTAAGTTGATCGATTGTTTGTGGAGTTCTAACACCAGCAACAACGTCTTCACCTTGAGCATTCATTAAGAATTCACCAAATAACTTATTCTCACCAGTAGCTGGGTTTCTTGTGAAGGCAACACCTGTACCACAATCATCACCCATGTTACCGAATACCATCATTTGAACGTTAACTGCAGTTCCCCAAGAAGATGGGATATCATTTTCCTTACGATAGAAGATAGCTCTTGGGTTATTCCAAGATCTGAATACTGCCTCGATAGCTCTTTCTAATTGAACATTAGTGTCTTGAGGGAAGTCTTCATTTAAGTTTTCCTTATAGAATGCCTTAAATCTTCTAACTAATTCTTCCATATCAGCTACATCAAGTTCAGTATCAAGCTTAACGCCCTTAGCTTCCTTAACTTCGTCGATAATTTCTTCGAAACGCTTCTTAGATAATTCCATTACAACGTCTGAGAACATTTGAATGAAACGTCTATAAGAGTCATAAGCGAAACGTCTATTACCAGTCTTTTCGGCAATTGTTTCAACAACCTTATCATTGATACCTAGGTTAAGAATTGTATCCATCATACCAGGCATACTTGCTCTTGCTCCAGATCTAACTGAAACAAGAAGAGGGTTGTTTTCATCACCTAACTTCTTGCCAGCTTGTTCTTCAAGTTTAGCTAAAGATTCTTTAACTTGAGCCATGATGTCGTCGTTAATTTTCTTACCGTCATCATAGTAAGCTGTACAAGCTTCAGTTGAAATTGTGAAACCAAAAGGAACAGGTAGTCCTAGACTTGACATTTCAGCTAAGTTAGCACCCTTACCACCAAGAAGTTCACGCATGCTTGCATTGCCTTCTGCAAACATATAAACATATTTCTTGCTCATCTATTTTTTCTCCTTCTTTAATTAGCTATACTATTATATCAACTTTATAAGCTTATCTTTAATATTTATATGTAAAAATGTATTAAAGTTATTTCAATTTTACCGGAAATGCAAAACGCTTACAAAAACATAATGTCTATATTAATAAGGAAAGCGATTACGTGTTCTTTTTAACATTAATATTTTTGTATGTAAAATTGCGCATATTTGGCACTTTATTAGAAAACACGGGCAAAAAACTTGTGCTATAATACGGCCATGAGCAAAAAAAGTTTTTTTAGTGAGCTTTTATTAAGTTTATTAATCGCACTGGTATTTTTGCTTATAAACTATAAGATTTCATTAGGTGTGTTACTAGGATTCACCTTTTCTTTCCTAAATTATCGCCTAATTGAATATCGCTATAATCACCTAGATACTTATAATTCTTGGGTGGTTCTTGGAGCATTATTTAGTACTATGGTACTAGCTGTTCCTCTTGTGATTAGCTTTTTATTACCGAATATATTTAATTATATTGGCGTAATGATAGGCTTACTTGTTATTAAGGTTAAATTGATTATCGAGGCTGTTATTAAAAAATGACTATTACAATTCAAGCACATGTATTCTCTATTTTAATTATTTCAGCAATCTTGGCAGTTATTCTGCTGATACTGAATAAGGCACTTAGAGAATTTGATCCCTATTCGGAGCCAAAGGGACTAGTATTATTGGCTCTAACTGCTGTTGAAATGGTAGATAATTCAGTTAAAGCTGACGTTAATGATGAGATTTTTGATTACTTAGGTCCTTATGTTGGATACTTATGGGGTTACATCTTCTTGTCTTCAATATCAGGGTTGTTTGGTAACCAAGCTGTTCCTACTGGGAACTTCTCAGTTACTTTGACTTTAGCTATTATTACTATCACGATGGTTGAAGTAAATAGTATTAAGTACAATGGTATTAAAAACTATGTTAAGGGTTTATTTGAACCAATGTTTTTATTTTTACCAATGAACTTAATGGGTAAGATTTCACCAGTTATTTCTATGTCAATGCGTCTTTTCGCTAATGTTTTAGCGGGATCAATCATTATGACATTGTTCTATACGTTCTCAGGGTATGTATCTAGTCTTGTTCCACTAATTGGAAAATTTGACTTTGTGGGTGTAGCTTTGGCTCCCGTACTTCATTCATACTTTGACTTAATTTCTAGTTTGTTGCAGACGTTTATCTTTACGTCTTTAACAATTATATTTATCGGAAAAGAATTGCCAGAAAAATAAGGAGGTTTTATTCATGGAATTAGAAAGAGGATTAATCGCAATCGCTGCTGCTATCGCAGTATTCACAGGTTTTGGTACTGCATTAGGTGAAGGTAATGTAGGTGCAAAGGCTGTAGAAGCAATTGGTAAGAACCCAGATGCTGCTGATAAGATCAGATCACAAGCAATCGTTGGTGCTGCCATTTCAGAAACTTGTGCTATTTACGGTCTATTAATTTCTTTATTGTTGATTTTCGTTTACTAAGGATCAAAAGGGTAAGAGATGACTTTTGATATTCAAGGTGTACTATTTCCCAATTGGATCACGATGCTTGTCCAGCTTTGTTCAACGCTGGTTCTATTTTTACTTTGTAAAAAGTTATTATGGAAGCCTGCTAGAGATATTCTAGCTAAAAGAAGAGATAAGATGAATGAAAATCTTATGTCTTCACAAAAGTTAAGAGAAGATGCTTCTGCTGAACTTGATAAGGCTAAGGAAGAATTGGAACATGCTCGTAACAGATCTGGTGAAATAGTTGAGAGTGCTCGTAAAGAGGCTGAAAATCTAAGGGCTGAGATTGTTAATAAGGCTAATAGTGAGGCTAGTGCTAAGTTGGCTTTGGCTGATAAGGAAATCGAACAAAAAGAAAGGGATGCTCAAGATAGAATCCACGATGAAATGGTCGATGTTGCGATGGCTGCTGTTAGTAAACTTATGCAAGATAAAGCTACTTCTAGCGATGATAAGAAGGCTATTGAAGACTTTATTGGAGAGAAGAAATGAGTGTTTTAGCTAAGCGTTATGGTGAAGGACTTTTCTCTTTAGCACTTGAAAAAAATAAGGTAGCTGAATATAAGGAACAAATTGATTTTGTTAAGATAACTTTTGATGAATCTAATGTGCTTCCTTTTATAAAAAGCTATAAGGTTTCTAAAGAGGAGAAAAAAGATCTTGTCAAGAATGCATTTGATAAGCATGTAGATCAATATGTCTTGAATTTCTTATTCTTGCTTATTGATAAAGATCGCATGGTTTATTATGATGACATTTTTGATGAATTTCATAAGCTTTGTAACGAACAATTAAAGATAAAAGAAGGCATTATTGAAACGGCTAGAGAACTAGATGAAGAGTCAATTAAGAAACTTGAGAAAGCCTTAAGTGATGGTGAATATACTGTTGTTCTTAAGCCAAAAATCAATAAGGACCTTATTTCAGGTTTCCGTGTGACTATTGAAGAAAAGGTAATCGATAACACGATGAAACAAAGGATTAAACAGATGGAAGAGATTTTAAAGAGAAAGGATGGTGTCTATGGAGCTTAAGGCAAGTGAAATTAGTGCTTTAATTAAGAAACAAATTGAGAATTATAGTGCTGAAATTAAAGCCGACGATGTAGGTACTATCGTTAAAATTGGTGATGGTATTGCCATTATCCAAGGACTTGAAAATGCCATGTCTAGTGAACTTTTGGAGTTTCCAGGTGGCGTATATGGAATGGTCCTAAATCTTGAGGAAGATAGTGTTGGTGCGGTTTTACTTGGTGATGATACTAATATCAAAGAAAATGATGAAGTAAAAAGAACTGGTAGAATCGTTGAAGTTCCAGTAGGCGATGAGATGCTTGGTAGAGTTGTAAATGCTCTAGGACAAGCAATCGATGGTAAGGAACCTATTAACGCTAAGAAGTTTCGTCCTGTAGAAAGAGTTGCTCCTGGTGTTATGACTCGTAAGTCAGTATGCCAACCTCTTATGACAGGTTTGAAGGTTGTTGACTCAATGATTCCTATTGGTAAGGGTCAAAGAGAATTGATCATCGGTGATAGACAAACTGGTAAGACAGCTATCGCAACTGATGCGATTATCAACCAAAAGGGTAAGAATGTAAATTGTATTTATGTTGCCATTGGTCAAAAGGCAAGTACAGTTGCTCAAATTAGTGAAAAGTTAAGACAACACGGTGCTATGGAATATACAACTATTGTATGTGCTAGTGCTAGTGAACTTGCTCCACTTCAATATCTTGCACCTTATGCAGGTTGTGCTATTGGTGAAGAGTGGATGGAACAAGGCAAGGATGTCTTAATCGTATATGATGACTTAAGTAAGCATGCGGTAGCTTATCGTACAATGTCTTTACTATTACGTCGTCCTCCAGGTAGAGAAGCTTATCCCGGCGATGTTTTCTACTTGCATTCAAGATTGCTTGAAAGAGCTGCTAAGTTGTCTGATGAATTAGGTGGTGGTTCATTAACTGCCTTACCTATTATTGAAACTCAAGCAGGTGATATTTCTGCATATATCCCAACTAATGTAATTTCAATTACTGATGGTCAGATTTTCTTACAAACAGAATTATTCAATTCAGGTGTAAGACCTGCAGTTGATTCTGGTCTTTCTGTAAGTAGAGTAGGTAGTGCTGCTCAAACTAAGGCTATGAAGGCTGTATCAAGTTCATTAAAGCTTGATTTAGCTCAATACCATGAATTATTATCATTTGCACAATTTGGTAGTGATTTGGATGCAGCTACTAAGGCTACTATTGAAAAGGGTGCTCGTTTAACTGAACTACTTAAACAAGCACAATATTCACCTCTTTCAATGAGTGAACAAGTATTATCTTTATTTGCAGCTAAGTATGGTTTCTTAAAGGAACTTCCTATTGAAAAAGTAAGAGACTTTGAAACTTATATGCTTAAGACTTATAAGGAAAAGTATAGTGATCTTGTTAAGGAGATTGAAGAGAAACAAATTTTATCTGATGAGCTAGTTGCTAAGTTGAAAGATGCTACTGCTGCTATCTTAAAAGATTATAAAGAAATTTATGGTGCTTAATTATGGCAGGAAATAAAGCAGCTATTAAATCTAGAATTAAGTCAATTAATTCTACTAAGAAGATCACTGGTGCCATGGAACTTATTTCTAATGTCAAATTGACAAAGAATCGTTCTTTGATGCTTAAGAATAGAGCCTATGCAGGTGCTTTGGAAGATATGGTTGCGAATATGCTTAGTGGTGAGATGATTAGTGAAAATGATTATCTAACTATTAAGGATGCCAAAGAAAAATTATATTTTGTGTTTACAAGTGATATGGGCTTGTGTGGTGGTTACAACATCAACATTGAAAAGCTTATTAAAGAGACTGTTTCTAAAGATGACTATATTATCTTTATTGGAAACAAGAACTATGCTTCTATTAAAAAACTTGGCTATAACATCATTAATGAGATGACAAGCTCAGATACTGCCGATTATATGCTTATTAAAGAATATGCAGATAAGGCATTAGAGATGTATCGCTTGAACAAGATTAATTCAATTAATGTTATCTACACTTGTTTTGTCAACAACATCAACTTTAAGACTACTGTGTTCTCAGTGTTGCCGGGTGAAAAGAAGGATGATGAAAAAAGAGAATATAAGCAGATTGAATTTGAACCAAGTGCGGATGAAATCCTTAAGGATTTAATTCCGATGATGGTTGAGAGTCAAATCTATTCAAAGTATCTTGAGTCTAAGACAAGTGAACATGGTAATCGTCGTTTTGCGATGGAGAATGCAACTGATAACGCTAATGAGCTTACAGATAACTTATTGTTAGCTTATAACCAGGCAAGACAGGCCGCAATTACTCAGGAGATTACTGAGATTGTTTCTGGCGCTGATGCCCTATAGGAGAAATAAATGGAAAATATTGGAAAAGTAGTACAAATTATTGGTCCGGTAATTGACGTTCGCTTTAGTGGTGATAATTTACCTAATCTTCATAATGCGATCAAGATCGAAAAGGGAGATGGTACTTACCTTACAGTTGAAGTAGCTCAACACGTTGGTGATGATGTTGTTAGAACTATTTCAATGGGAGCTACTGATGGATTTGTTCGTGGTGCTAAGGCTATCGACACAGGAAGTCCTATTTCAGTTCCAGTTGGTGATGCAGTACTAGGTAGAATGTTTAATGTCTTGGGTGATCCAATTGATGGCTTAGGTGAGGTTGTTACTGATAAGTATATGCCAATTCACCGTAATGCGCCTTCTTTTGATGAACAAAAGACAAGTGCCGAGATTTTAGAAACAGGTATTAAAGTTATTGACTTACTATGTCCTTATGCAAGAGGCGGTAAGATTGGTCTATTCGGTGGTGCCGGTGTTGGTAAGACCGTATTGATGCAAGAATTAATCCACAATATTGCGACTGAACATGGTGGTCGTTCTGTTGTTGCTGGTGTTGGTGAAAGAACAAGAGAAGGCAACGACATGTATTTTGAAATGAAAGAATCAGGAGTTCTTGATAAGACTGTACTGGTTTATGGTCAGATGAATGAACCACCTGGTGCTAGAATGAGAGTTGCCCTAAGTGGATTAACTATGGCTGAATATTTCAGAGATGAAGAGAAACAAGATGTTCTATTATTCATCGATAACATCTTTAGATTCACTCAAGCAGGTAGTGAGGTTTCTGCGCTTCTTGGCCGTATGCCAAGTGCTGTAGGTTACCAACCAACTCTAGCTACTGAAATGGGACAATTACAAGAAAGAATCACTTCTACAAAAGAGGGTTCTATCACTTCAGTACAAGCAATCTATGTTCCAGCTGATGACTTGACTGACCCAGCTCCAGCTACAACTTTCTCACATCTAGATGCTAAGACAGTTCTAGATAGAGGTATTGCAGCCCTAGGTATCTATCCAGCTGTTGACCCGCTTGAATCAAGTTCAAGAATGCTTGATCCACTAATTGTAGGTGAGGAACACTATAAGGTTGCCAGAGGCGTTCAAGAATTACTTCAAAGATATAAAGAGTTACAAGATATTATCGCAATCCTAGGTATGGATGAATTATCTGAGGAAGATAAGATTATTGTAAATCGTGCTAGAAGAGCTCGTAACTTCTTGTCTCAACCTTTCTCTGTAGCTACTCAATTCTCAGGTCTTGAGGGTAAGTATGTTAAGATTGAGGATACCGTTAGAAGCTTCAAGGAACTTCTTGAAGGTAAGTATGATGATCTTCCAGAACTTGCTTTCATGTCTGTAGGGGCTATTGAAGAAGTAAGAGAAAAAGCTAAGGTACTTTCAAATGATTAAGGGTCAAATCGTAACTCCTCATGGTTTATATAAGGAGTTTGAGACGCCTTTTATCAATATCACTTCTAAGGATGGCGAAAGAGGTATCCTAGAACATCATATTCCTGTTTGTTTCATGTTGGATATTGGAAAACTAGAGACTAATGAAAATGGTGAGGATAAGGTCTATGCCATCAATGGTGGTATGTTCTATTTTGAGAAGGGTGTCGCTAATATTCTAGTTGATACTATTGAGTCAAAAGAAGAGATTGACCTTAATAGAGCTATCGCAAGTAAGGATCGTTCATTGGAAAGAATCGAAAAGAAGGATCCAAACCTTGACTTGAAGCGTGCTGAATTAGCTTTAAGAAGAGCTATGAATCGTATTAAAATTGCATCTTAGGATGCAATTTTTTTTATAATTTGCTTGATTTTCATAATTTAAAAGGAATACTTGCTAAATTTTAAAATCGATGTCTTTATAATACAAAATAAGTTTTTAAAAACCTAAAAATATATTGACATTAAGTTTTTAAAAACCTATACTGTAATTGTAAGTTTTAAAAAACTTAAAAAGGAGACATAAATATGCTTAACTCTAATTTTCAATACAATATGAATCAGTTGATGAAGGAATCGGAACAGCCATATATTAGATATGATTGTGATAAAAGTTCAATGGTACTATGTTGCTTTTTACTTTGGGCTAAAAAGCAAAATGATTCATCTAATAACGAATTAATAATGGAAATCATCAAAAATTTAAATTTAAAAAAAGAATTTGATTTAGCGAAATTTGAGTCACTATACGAATATAGTGTTGAAGATTGCATTGTGACAATTAAAGAAATAATTAATTTAAATAATAACGATTATGAAGACGCAGTATTTTCTGGTTCTGCTTCGTTAAATGAATTAGTGATTGATCTGTTGAATTTAAAGTCGAATGAATCGTTTTGTGATTTTGGTAGCGGAGATGGCAGATTTTTATCACTTGTTGCAACTGATGCTAATAATAAAAAAATCAATTGTACTTATACAGGATATGAAGTATCAATCAAGCAAGTCTTAATATCCAAATGTTTGATGAAAGTACTAGGAGTTGAAGCAGAAATCATCAATCGCGATTATGCAAGAGAGAAAATTGAGAATCAATTTGATAAAGCATATCTATTCCCACCTTTTGGTTTGCGTTATTCTATTGCTGAATGGGAGTCTTTAAAAGGAGAGTTTGGCAGACTTTTTACATCTAGAAGTGAAACTGAACTGTTATATTTATTAAAAGTATTTAAAAATATTAAGGAAAATGGAAAACTCATTGTTGTTCTTCCACAAGGAGTTGGATTTAGAAGCAGTGGTGTAGCGGTTCGAGAATATCTATTAGAGAACAATTTTGTAGAAGGAATTATATCGTTGCCAGCAAAGGTATTGACTAGAATATCAATACCTGTTGATTTATGGATTTTGACTAAAGAAACACAAAAAGAAAAAGGTGTTAAGATGTTAGATGCTACAAATATGATTGTTGAGTCTAAGTCTAAATTCAATGTCGAATTGGATACTAAAGGAATTTTAGAAGCATATTATAAAAACGCAAGACATGTATTTTTAAAAGATATAAAGGAGAACGAATATTCTTTATCAATTGGAATATATGAAACTTCTAAATTAATGAGCAAAATTTCTAATCCAGTACGAATCGGTGATGTTTGCAGTATCGAAAAGGGTTCGCAATATACAATATCTAAATTCAAGGATCAAATTTCAAGCACACCTACAGAGTATCAACTATTAGCTTCCATAAATATTCAAGATGGTATTGTTGAGTATGATTCGTTGACGTATATAAAGCCAGATCAAAAATTATTGAAATTTAAATTAGAAGAAGGAGATATTGTTATTACAACAAAATCAACTGTTGTTAAGACGTTTGTTGCAAATGATTTACCAGACAGAAACATTATTGTTACTGGTGGAATGATAATATTAAGACCTAATACAATAAAAGTAAATCCAACTTATATAAAAATGTTTTTAGATTCTTCGATTGGTAAAAATGAATTTAAATCAATAATTAAGGGAACAACGATAGGTTTTATTCCATTCAATGATTTTAAAGAGAAAATGATTATTTCTTGCCCTTCTTTGGACAAACAAAATAAGCTTGCGGAGCAATATAACAATACATTGTGGACTATTAATACTTTAACCAAACAACTGGAAGATTCGAAAGCTAAGCTAGGAAACATTTTTGAGGAATCGTTGAGTGAGGATGATTGATATGGGATACACGTATAAAGATAAGTCTTGTATTTTGCAAAGAATAATTGATAAAGTAACAAAAGAAATATTCAATGCATCAAATGATTTAGAAATAGATGATATTATGGCCAAATACGGCATAATGTTAGAAGAATCTATAGTGCCCATTAATAAAAGAACTTCAATGATTTTGGTGCTCGGAGCTTTACAAGGGAAGAAGTCAGGATATCAATTGATAGCAAAAAAGCTATGTATTTCTGAGCAAAACATTCAATTTATTGATGACTACTCAAAGATGGACACTTTTAATGCAGAACAATTAAGATATTCAGATAAGTATTCAGATATTATTATTGGAGCGACTCCGCATAGCATGAAAAACAAGGGTGATTTTAGCAGTGTTATTACTATGATTGAAAATAATCCTAAAGAGTATCCAAAACTATTAAAAGCGGTTGCAAACAATTCACTAAAAATAACCAATAGTAATTTTAAAGAATTGTTAAAACAAACCAGATACTATCAAGAGGTGATTGTGTAGGATATAATTTAAAAGATTTATGACTATTTTGTCGATATAATCAATAATGAAGTTAAAAGAAAGGATAATTAATATGCCAGAAAAAACAAATGCAAATATAGGATTTGAAAAAGAGTTATGGGATGCTGCTTGTGTTCTCTGGGGACATATACCAGCTGCAGAATATCGTAAAGTGTTAGTTGGTTTAATATTTTTAAGATATATCTCTAGTGCTTTTGAAAAAAGATACAACGAGCTATTGAATGAAGGTGAAGGTTTCGAAGATGACAGAGATGCTTACTCGGAGAAAAATGTTTTCTTTGTTCCAAAGGATGCTAGATGGGAAACAATTGCAAAAGCTGCTCATACACCTGAAATTGGCGTAGTGTTGGATAATGCAATGCGTGAGATAGAAAAAGAAAATCCAACATTAAAAAACGTATTACCTAAGAATTATGCTAGTCCAGATTTAGATAAAACTGTATTAGGCCAAGTTGTTGATATTTTTACCAATAAAATCAAGATGGAAAGCAATGGATCAGATGAGGATTTATTAGGAAGAACATATGAATATTGTATTGCACAATTTGCTTCAAAAGAAGGGAAGGATGGCGGAGAATTCTATACGCCTGCAAGTATTGTTAGGACCCTTGTTGAGATATTAAAACCATTTGAAAATTGTCGTGTTTATGATCCTGCTTGTGGTTCTGGAGGCATGTTTGTTCAAAGTGCTAAATTTATAGAAGCTCACAACGGGAAAAGAGGGGCTATTTCTGTTTATGGACAAGAAGCAAACTCCGACACTTGGAAAATGGCGAAAATGAATATGGCAATTAGAGGAATCGATGCTGATTTTGGTCCATATCATGCAGATACCTTTACTAAGGACTTACACCCAACATTAAAAGCGGACTTTGTATTAGCTAATCCACCTTTTAATTATCATCCTTGGAACCAAGAAAAATTAATAGAGGATAAGCGTTGGAAATATGGTACACCACCAGCGAATAACGCTAACTTTGCATGGATACAACATATGATTTATCATTTGGCTCCTAATGGAAAAATTGGTTTGGTTTTAGCAAACGGTGCACTATCATCTCAAACTGGTGGAGAAGGAGAAATCCGAAAGAAAATTATTGAAGATGACTTGATTGAAGGAATTATTTCGATGCCAACTCAATTGTTCTATAGTGTAACTATACCTGTTACTCTTTGGTTTATTTCAAAGAATAAAAAACAAAAAGAAAAAACTGTTTTTATAGATGCTAGAAAAATGGGACATATGGTTGATAGAACGCATAGAGATTTGTCAGATGATGATATCAAACTATTGGGAGATACATTTGTGGCTTTCCAAGAAGGTACTTTGGAAGATCAAAAGGGATTTTGTTCAGTAAAAACAATAGAAGATATTGCTAAACAAGATTATATTCTTACTCCAGGCAGATATGTTGGGATTGAAGATACTAACGAAGATGATGAACCGTTCGATGAAAAAATGACTAGATTAACATCCGAATTATCAGAAATGTTCGCTAAATCACACGAATTAGAAGATGAAATTCGCAAGAAGCTGGGGGCGATAGGGTATGAAATATAAAATGGAAGATGTTTTAGAAGCCTTGATTGATTATCGTGGTAAGACTCCTAGGAAATCAGAAACGGGTATTCCTACATTGAGTGCAAAATCCGTAAAGGACGGATATATTGATTATTCCAGTTGCTATTATATTTCACCAGAAGAATATCAACGCTTTATGGTTAGAGGATTTCCAAAGGTCGGCGATGTTTTGTTAACTACTGAAGCACCAATGGGAAATGTTGCACGACTGGATAGAGAAGATATTGGAATTGCACAAAGGTTATTAACTTTGAGAGGGAAAAAAGATGTTTGCGATACAGACTATCTTCGGTATTGGCTAAAGTCTCCTTATGGTAAGGCGGCGTTAAGTTCCAGAGAAACAGGGACAACAGTAACTGGAATCAAACAGGCAGAATTCAGAAAAATTGTAATTGATTTGCCGGACATTGAAACACAGAAAAAGGCGGTTTCCATCTTATTAAGCTTAGAAAGAAAACTTGAGGTAAATAATGAGATAAACAATAATTTACTTGAACAAGTGCTTGCCATATACCGTCATCGTTTTGTAGATACTACAAACGAATTGAGACAAATTTATCGTGCTGATGAATATTTTGATATTTCCATTGGTAAAACTCCTCCGAGAAAAGAACAACAATGGTTTAGCACTAATCCAAAAGATGTTACTTGGGTATCTATTTCCGATATGGGTACTTGTGGTTTATACATTAGCGAGAGTTCCGAACAACTTACAAGAGAAGCCGTTGACCGTCATAATGTCAAAATCGTACCTGACAATACCGTTTTGCTTAGTTTCAAATTGACAGTTGGCAGAATTGCAATAACGAACGGCGAAATGACTACCAACGAAGCCATTGCTCATTTCAAAACCGACAAAAAAGAAATCAATGAGTACTTATATTGCTATCTGAAATGCTTTAATTATCAGACTATGGGAAGCACTTCATCAATCGCAACTGCTGTGAACTCAAAAATCATTAAAGGTATGTCTTTCATAGTACCTACCGATGAAGAAATAACTGAATTTCACAGTTTAGCAGCTCCTATGTTTGCAAAAATCAAGTCAAATCAAGCTGAAATAAGCAATTTGACAGCACTTCGTGATACTCTTTTACCCAAATTGATGTCCGGCGAGCTTGATATCTCCGACACCGAACTCTAAGCCGCTAAATTATTGTTTATTTAGCGTTAATAGAAGTTTAAATGATAGTTAGATATAATAAAAATAATGATGCTATAGTAAGGAGAAAACAATATGGCAACTTATTACACTGAGTCAGATTATGAAAAATCAATAATCGAGTTATTCCGAGGTATGGGATATCAGTATTTTTATGGCCCAGATATTGAACGAGACTACAATTGTCCTTTATTTGAGGAAGAATTAGAGTCTGCTTTATATCGATTAAATCCTAAAATGCCAAATGATGCTATTCAAGATGCTTTATATAAGTTAAAGAATTTTGAAAATGCTAGCTTAGTTCAAAAAAATGAAGTATTCATGGATTATGTTCAAAATGGAATCGAAGTTCATTACTTTAAAAAGAACGAAGAACGTTCTGGAATAGTGTATTTAATAGATTATAAGAATATAAATAAAAACTCCTTTATTGTAGCGAATCAATGGACCTATATTGAAAACAGCAATAAGAGGCCTGATGTGATTTTGTTTGTTAATGGGTTACCTTTGGTCTTAATTGAATTAAAATCTCCTTCTAGAGAAGAGACAGATGCTTCGGAAGGGTATACACAAATAAGAAATTATCTACAAGAAATACCTTCGATGTTTATTTATAATTGCATTTGTGTTATAAGCGATCAACTTACATCTAAGGCTGGAACTATAACTTCAAGTGAAGATCGTTTCATGGAGTGGAAAACAAAAGATGGCAATTATGAAAATACGCAATATGCGCAATTTGATACTTTCTTTGAAGGAATGTTTGAAAAATCTCGATTGTTGGATATTATAAAAAACTTCATTTGTTTTTCAAATGAAGGATTAGAAAAATACAAAATACTTGCTGGATATCATCAATATTTTGCGGTTAAAAAAGCAATTGAATCAACAAAAAAGGCTACAGTTACAGACGGTAAAGGTGGTGTTTTTTGGCATACTCAAGGTAGTGGAAAATCTTTATCTATGGTATTCTACGCTCATTTGCTACAAGAAGAATTAGAAAGTCCAACGATAGTTGTGATTACGGACAGAAATGATTTGGATGACCAACTTTTTGGACAATTTTCAAAATGTCGAGATTTTTTAAGACAAACACCAATTCAAGCTACTTGTAGAAAATTAGGCCCTAATTCTACCACTAACGATATAGGCTTGATAGACTGGCTAAATGACAGGCAAGCAAATGGCATCATTTTTACTACGATGCAAAAATTCGAAGAAGCAGAAGAATCCTTATCTGAACGTAGAAATATCATAGTTATGGCTGATGAAGCGCATCGAGGACAATATGGACTTAAAGAAGTGGTTGACCCAACTACCGGAAAAATAAAAGTTGGAACAGCTAGAATTATACGTAACTCTTTGCCTAATGCAACATATATTGGATTTACCGGAACTCCTATTTCTTTAAAAGATAGAAGTACTCAAGAGGTGTTTGGAAATTATATCGATATTTATGATATGACTCAAGCGGTAGAAGATGGTGCAACTCGACCAGTTTACTATGAAAGCCGTGTTATTAAATTGAAACTTGATGAAGAGACATTGAAACTAATTGATTCCGAATATGATACTATGGCTAATAATGCTGATCCTGAAGTAATTGCTAAAAGTAAGAAAACATTGGGAAAAATGGAAGCTATCCTGGGCAATGATAAAACAATTGAATCTTTAGTTAATGACATTTTGGATCATTACGAAAATTATAGAGAAAATATACTAACTGGAAAAGCAATGGTTGTGGCTTATTCTAGACCCATTGCATTAAAAATATATAATCGTATCTTGGAACTAAGACCTAATTGGAAAGATAAAGTTGCTGTTGTAATGACAGAAAGCAACAAAGATCCTGAAGAATGGCGTAGTATTATTGGCAATAAACGGCATAGAAATGAATTAGCAAAATCTTTTAAAGATAATAATAGTCCACTAAAAATCGCGATTGTTGTTGATATGTGGTTGACTGGTTTTAATGTACCTTCTTTAGCCACCATGTATGTATATAAACCAATGCAGGGGTACAATTTGATGCAGGCCATTGCTCGCGTAAATAGAGTATTTGAGAATAAAGAAGGTGGTTTGGTTGTTGATTATGTAGGAATTGCTGGCGCTTTAAAACAAGCGATGAATGATTATACAAAAAGAGATAAGAAAAACTATGGAGATACAGATGTATCTAAAGTGGCTTATCCAAAATTTGTGGAAAAATTATCAATTTGTAGAGATTTATTCCATGGATATGATTATTCAAAGTTCATATCAGGAACTGACTTGGAAAGATCAAAGACCATTAGTGGTGCTGTTAATTTTATTGTTGGGGTTGGCAAAGAATCGGAGCGAGAATCTTTTATTAAAGAGGGATTAATGCTTAGACAATCACTATCATTGTGTTCTTCTTTAGTGGAAGAAGCTTTACGTGTTGAAGCTGCTTTCTTTGAATCTGTTAGAGTTTTGGTAATGAGACTTGTTGATAAAGGTGAAGGAAAAAGAATTTCTTTGCCAGAGATGAATGAGCGTATAAATGAGTTATTAAAGACCAGTATCAAGAGTGATGGAGTAATCAATTTATTTTCAGATGCATCTGAAGACTTTTCATTATTCGATCCAAAGTTTTTAGCTGAAATTTCAAAAATGAAAGAAAAGAACTTAGCGGTTGAATTATTAAAAAAATTAATTGCTGATCAAGTTCAAGTATATAAGCATACAAACGTTGTTAAGGCTGAAAAATTCAGTGAAATAATAAAAAGAGTTATGAATTCATATTTAAACGGAATGCTAACTAACGAACAAGTTATAGAAGAATTGCTTAATTTGGCAAAACAGATTAAATCATCACAAGAAGAAGGTGATGAGCTAGGTTTAACGGCAGATGAATTAGCTTTTTATGACGCGTTAACAAAACCGAGAGCGATAAAAGATTTTTATGAAAATGAAGAATTGATAGCTATTACTAAAGAATTGGCTAATTCACTACGCAAGAATAGAACAATTGATTGGCAAAAAAGAGAGTCAGCAAGAGCTCATATGAGAATGATGATAAAAAGGCTTTTGAAAAAACATCATTATCCACCAGAAGGCATGGAAGATGCGGTACAAACTGTAATGATTCAATGTGAACTTTGGACAGATAATATGCCTGAAGAAGTTTTAAAAACAAATGAAGATCCTGATTATTTCTGCTATGATTTTAGTGCACCTTCATTTGCGATAGCTGATAGTGGTATCAAATATGATACTGACGATAAGAAAGATAAAGATAACTAATCGAATTAGTATACAACCATCTTTTTCCAAGAATATAGAATAAAACTTATATATTGAATGATTAATAAAACTTTACACAAGGATAAGGCGCTTTTGCGATAATTGTTTTTATAATTTTCTTAATGATATAATGAAGTAGTTATTGGAGGTCAAAATGCCTATAAATACTAAAACAAATTATGGAGATATCAAAATATCTGATGAGGCTATCGCATCTTTAGCTGGTAGTACTGTATGTGAATGCTATGGCATCGTTGGAGTTGTCTCAAAATCTTATGTAAAAGATAGTTACAATGCTCTTTTAAAGAAAGAAAGCTATTCAAAGGGCGTTCTTCTTTCTAAGAAAGGCAATGATTTAAAAATTGACATTTATGTTGTTGTTTCAGCAGGTGTGAAGATTTCAGAAGTTATTATGGAAGCACAAAAGCGTGTTAAGTATACTGTTGAAAAATCTATTAATATGGATGTTAAAGAAGTAAATATTCATGTTGAAAGGGTTAAAGGAAACTAATAATGAAATTATTGAACGGAAAAGATTTTAAGGAAATGCTTAGTAGTGGTGCTGCTAATCTTGATAATAATCAAGCTGAAATAAATGCACTAAATGTTTTCCCAGTACCAGATGGTGATACAGGTACCAATATGTCTATGACATTTAACAGTGGTGCTAAGGAAGCTAACCAATGTTTCTCAAATAATATTGGTGATGTTGCTAAGTCATTGTCTAAGGGTTTACTTATGGGAGCTAGAGGTAACTCTGGCGTTATTACATCTCAAATCTTTAGAGGCTTCGCTCAAAGTATTGAGGGTAAGGAAGAAATCAATACTAAGGAATTAGCTGAAGCATTTGAAAATGGTACAAGAGTTGCTTATAAGGCAATTATGAAGCCAGTTGAGGGTACTATCCTAACTGTTATTCGTGAGGCTTCTTGGTATGCAAATAGGGAAGTTAAGGAAAATCCTAAGATGGATATTGAAGCTTATTTCCATAGACTTGAATACTTCATGGAAGATTCTCTTGAACATACACCAGACTTATTGCCTATCTTGAAGGAGGCTAATGTAGTTGACTCTGGTGGTGCTGGTTTATTAAAGATTGTACAAGGCTTTATCGCTTATATTGATGGCACACCTGTAACAACAAATGCAGTTGTAGTAGAACTTGCTAGAAATGCTCAATCAGTATTTGAAAATGAAGAATTTGGTTACTGTACAGAATTTATCTTACGTTTAAAAGAAAACTACTTAAAGGGTTTTGATGAGAACGTATTAAAGAATAAGTTAGCTAAGGAAGGCGAATCTTTAGTCTTTGTTAGAGATGAAGACTTAATTAAGGTTCATGTTCATACTTTACATCCAGGCGATGCTTTAAATCTTGCTCAAAGATATGGTGAATTTGTAAAGATTAAAGTAGAAAACATGCAAGAGCAACATTCTGAGCTTGTTAAAGAAGGTGAAGTAAAGCCTAAGGAAAAGAAGGCAATTGGCGTTATCGCTGTTGCGGCAGGTGAGGGCGTTACTAATTTAATGTATGAATTGGGTGTTGATTGCGTTATTTCAGGTGGTCAAACAATGAATCCTTCTACTAGTGATTTCATTGAAAAGATTAAGGAATTAGACCACTGTGAGAAGATTATGATTTTCCCTAATAACTCTAATATCATGTTAGCTGCTAAACAAGCTAAGGACTTAGTTGATTATAAGGAAGTTGAAGTAATCGAATGTAAGTCAATCCAAGCATGTCTAAGTGCTTTAGCCCGTTTTAGTCCAGAAAGTGATTTCAATGAATTGGTTACTGAATTCAATGAACTATGTCCAAGTATCAAGACTGCTAGTGTAACTTATGCAGTTAAGGATTCTTCAATTGATGGTATAGAGCTTAAGGAAGGTGACTATATGGCTATGATTGGTAAGTCAATCGTAACTAATGGTACTGACTTAAGCGAAGTATGTCGTTTGATGTTAGAAAAGTTCTTAGATGAAGACAGTGAATTATTAACTTTAATTACAGGTGAAGATGCTGATGAAGAAATCACTGAAAGAATTGTTGAATATGTAGAAAACAATTCTGATATTGAAGTTGATGTAATCAAGGGCGATGTTCCTGTATATTACTACTTAATGGGTCTTGAATAATATTGATTTAAAAAATACATTAAAAAACGGTGTTTATACACCGTTTTTTAATGTATGTTATAATCAAAGAACCAAATAAAAACGGATGATAGAGAGAAGATGAAAGATTATAAAGTATTGGAAGTAAAACAGAGTATTTTTTCTGCAAACGACAAAGAGGCAGATGAACTTCGTTTAAGCTTAAAAGGAAAAGGTGTATTTTTACTTAACCTTATGAGCAGTCCTGGTTCTGGAAAGACTACAACTTTATCTAGAACAATTGAAAATTTAAAAGAAGAACTCAGAATGGGAATTATGGAAGCTGATATCGATTCGGAAGTAGATGCCAAGACAATTTCAGACCTTGGTGTTAAGGCAATTCAGCTTCATACAGGAGGCATGTGTCATCTTGATGCAGAAATGACAAGACAGGGTCTTGAAGGACTTGGAATTGATGGCCTTGATCTTGCGGTTCTTGAAAATGTTGGTAACCTTGTTTGTCCAGCTGAATTTGATACAGGAGCATCAAAAAATGTAATGATTTTATCAGTGCCGGAAGGCCATGACAAACCACTTAAGTATCCGCTTATGTTTTCTATATGTGACGTGGTTTTAGTTAATAAAATAGATGTTTTACCATACTTTGATTTTGATATGGATAAATGCCGCGAATATGTAAAAATGCGTAATCCAAACGCAAAACTAATTCCTATTTGTGCCCATACAGGAGAAGGAATGGATGAATGGTATGACTGGCTTAGAAGCGAAGTAAAAGTTTGGAAAGAAAGTAATAGATAATTAGGGGGGAAGATTATGGCAGAGTTGCGTCCAAAGATTGTTAAACTTGCAAAAATGGTTGGAGGTATTGCAGGTGTAATGAATAAAATTGAAGAAGAATCACCAGAGTATATGGCTCTTGAGTGCGTTGTAAGTGATGAACAGGCAGATGTTGCTCTTACAATGGGGCTTAGAAAACCACGTACTGTAGAGTATGTTTCTAAAAAGTGTAATAAAAGCATAGAAGAGACTCACAAAATTCTTATGGAACTTGCAGTTATAGGTGTTTGTAAGGTATGGCACGAAGATGGTGTTGAACTTTTCTGGGTAAATATTTTTGCGCCAGGTATGCTTGAGATGATGGTTAATAATAGAGAACAGTTAGAGGCACATCCTCAAATTGGTAAAGCATTTGAACTTTATACACGTACACGTCTTGCACCAATGACACCAATGCTTCCAGAAGGAATGGCTATGATGAGGGTTATTCCTATTGAATCTGCGCTTGTTGGTGTTGAAGGCGTTGAACCTTGGGAAAAACTTTCTTCATACCTTGACAAATATGATACTTTCTCAGTATCTGACTGTTCATGTAGAGCATCACGCCGTCATATTGATGAGGGTTGTGGTCACCTTGAAACAGAGATGTGTATTCAGATGGGCTCAGGTGCTGAGTACTATATTAAGACCGGAAGAGCTAGAGAAATAACAAGAGAAGAAGCCAAAGAGATTATCCATAATGCTGAACAGCTTGGTATGATGCACGAGATGCCACATACGGAGGAACTTGGCGAAGCTTTCGCTATATGTAACTGTTGTGGATGTTCATGTTTCTCAATGCGTGTTGCTTCAATGTTTAAAACACCAGATGCAATTCGTTCAAACTATACAGCAAAAGTTAATCCTAAAAACTGTGTTGCGTGTGGCCAGTGTGTTGAAAACTGTCCAGTAAATGCTATTCAATTAGGTCAAAAATTATGTGCTAAAACTCCACTTCCAGAGAAAAAAGAGCGTACCGCAAGAGACCATATGTGGAGTATAAAAGACTACAATTTAGATTATCGTGAAAATAGACAAAACGTTTGTGAAGAAGGAACATCACCATGTAAGACAGCATGTCCAGCACATATTGCTGTTCAGGGATATATTAAACTTGCAAGCCAGGGTAAATATATGGAAGCTCTTGAACTTATTAAGAAAGAAAATCCATTCCCAGCAGTATGTGGACGTATTTGTCCTCATGGATGTGAGAGTGAATGTACACGTGGTGAGATTGATGAGCCAATCGCTATTGATGAGATAAAGAAATTTATTGCGGATCAAGAACTTGACAGTGACAAACGTTTCATTCCAGAAAGACGTCACGAATATGGCAAGAAGATTGGTATTGTAGGTGCAGGACCTGCAGGCTTGTCATGTGCATATTATCTTGCTATTGACGGATATAAAGTAACAGTATTTGAAAAAGAAGATAAATTAGGTGGAATGCTTACACTTGGAATTCCATCATTCAGACTTGAAAAAGATATCGTAGAAGCAGAAATCGATATTTTAAAAGAGATGGGTGTTGAATTTAAGACGGGCGTAGAAGTTGGCAAAGATATCACATTAGACGATCTTAGAAAAGATGGATACGAAGGATTCTATCTTGCAATTGGAGCACAGGGTGGAAGAAAACTTGGCATTGAAGGTGAAGACGCTGATGGCGTTATTACAGGTGTAGAATTTCTTAGAAATGTAAATCTTGGCAAAGATGTTAAGCTTCCTAAAAGAGCTATTGTAATTGGTGGTGGAAATGTAGCAATTGATGTTGCACGTACAGCATCAAGAACAGGAGCAACTGATGTGAAAATGTTCTGCCTTGAATCAAGAGAAGAAATGCCAGCGCTTGTTGAAGAAATTGAAGAGACATTAGAAGAAGGAATTACAATCGGAAACGGTTGGGGACCAAAACGTATCGTTGTAGAAAACGGCAAAGTTACAGGTGTTGAATTTAAAAAATGTACTTCAGTATTTAATTCAGACGGTCGTTTCGCACCAGAATATGATGAAAACGATACAATGATCGTTGAAACTGATGTAGTACTTCTTTCAATTGGACAGTCAATTGAATGGGGCAGCCTTCTTGATGGAAGTAAAGTTGAACTTAACCGTAACAATACCGCAAAAGCCGATGGACTTACTTATCAGACGGCAGAGAAAGATGTATTTGTTGGTGGTGATGCCTTTACTGGACCTAAGTTTGCGATTAATGCTATTTCAGCGGGTAAAGAAGCAGCTATATCACTTCATAGATTTGTACAGCCAGGACAGAGTCTAACACTTGGACGTGACAGAAGAGAATATCATATGTTTGATAAAGACAACGTTGTTATAGAAGGCTTTGATAATGTTCCACGTCAGATAATTGGACATAATCCAGAAGCTAAAAATTCATTTAAAGATGACCGTGTTACATTTACTGAAGAGCAGATGAAAAAAGAGACGGAAAGATGTCTTGGATGTGGTGCTGCTAAAGTTGATGCGTACATGTGTGTGGGTTGCGGACAGTGTACAACAAAATGTAAATTTGACGCTATTCAACTTATAAAAACAGGACATTCTGTGCCAGACACATATGAAAAGCTTCCAATGAAGATGGCTGCTAATGCAATTAAACGTGCAGGAAAGATTGTTGCAACAGGTGTTAAAGAACTTGGCAAATAATATTATAGAGCGGAGAAAAAACTATGCATGAACTTGGAGTAATTAGTTCCATGGTAAAAACAATTGAACAAATCATAAAAGAAGATGGATATACGAAAGTGGAGAAAATTGTGCTTGAAGTTGGGGAGCTTTCGGGAGTAGTTCCACACTATATGGAAGTGTGCTTTCCAGCGGCGGTATACAAAACTTTTATGGAAGACAGCGTTCTTGAAATGGAAACAATTCCGGGAATAGTAAAGTGTAAAGACTGCGCAAAGGAATTTAATGCCATGGCACACGATTTCACATGTCCTCACTGTGGTGGTCATGATATGGAGATATTATCTGGAAATGATGTAATGATAAAAGAAATACTGTGTAGTTAAAAAGTTGCTCAAGTAAAACTGTGTGGTTTTATAAAAAATGGCTTGAATAACGACTCGACTAACCCTATCTATAGCTTAAAGCTTAGAGGTTTAGTCGAGTTTTCTAATTAATTTAGATGTAACTGTTTTATTTTAATGATGCTATTAATCACTTATACTTATTCTTTATATGATTTGTTTGAGAATAAAAAGGTGGCGTCATTAAAGTTGTCGTATAATTAATACAAGATGAAAATTAATAGTAGAAGAAAACTCTTGGTTTTTAATATTATCATTATTGCGATTATTATGATTTCAATATCTTTCTTTTCTAAGCGAGTTTTACAACAAGAGGAAGAGGATAATCGCTATAATTTTATGAAAAATGTAGAGTCAATGAAAAAGATTGCCAAGAATTATCTTATTAGCGAACAGGGTTATGTTGATAACTGGGCTTATTATATTTCCAGTAATGATATGACACTAGATGAAGCTTGGAGTTTTTTAAAGAGTATTAATACTAACGAAAAGCGTATGGCTCATATTGTTGATATGGATACTTTTGAAGCATATACAACTTATTATGATGGTATCTATTCAATTGCCACTTATAAACAATTAGCGTCAAAACATACAAGTGACTTGTTTGAAGAAACGCTTGATAAGATGATGAAAAGAGAATATGGTGATGATACTCTAGTTGTCTTGGGCAAATATTTATTACAAGAAAAGTTATCTGATGGTATAGCTCTAGGACATAAGATTAAGTTAAAAGATAAGAATTATCTATTATTAAGGGTTCTTCCAAGTAATGAAATAAGTAATTTCTGGACTCTTTCTTCTGATTATTCTGATGGAGTCATGGGTTTGATGAATAAAGATGGTAACTATGTTATTAAGCCTATTTCAACTGATGGCGATTCTTTTATTGCGGATATCATTAAAAATAATCCTATAGAAGAGTTGGAATTAAGAGGTTTAAAAGGAACGTTCGAATATAAAGATCTAAAGGGTAGAGAATATCTTTGGTACTATTCAGCCTTTGCGGATAACCCAGACCTTTATATTTTAGGCGGTGTATCATTAGCCAGTTTAAAAAGTAATGATATTATCGTTTACGGAGCTTTTGCGACCATTTTATTATTAATTATCTTAATTATATGTGATGCTTTCTTTGTCCGCAGCATTAACAAGAAATTAGAGACTGCCTTATATGAAGCTAATAAGGCTAACAAGGCTAAGACTGACTTCTTGTCTGCTATGTCTCATGATATAAGAACACCGATGAATATTGCCATGGGTATGACTTCTTTAGCTTATAAGAATAGTGATTCTAATGATGTTAAGGATTATTTAAAGAAGTCTATGGTGGCTGGTAAACAATTATTGACTTTAATCAATGATATCTTGGATATTTCTAAGATTGAATCTGGTAAATTATATATTAATTCTAATGCGATTGGTCTTAAGGACTTTGGTAATCAATTAAAGGATTTGATGTTGCCTTATGCTAAGGAAAAGGATATTGAATTATCTTATGAATATGATAATTTAGATGATACTTATGTGATTGGTGATGAAACAAGACTTAATCAGGTATGTGTCAACTTGTTATCTAATGCGATAAAGTATACCCCAAAGGGTAAAAAGGTCTTTTATTCACTAAGTGCTATTAAAGAAAATGAATTGTGTAAATTAGTCTTTGTCGTAAAGGATGAAGGAATAGGCATGAGTGAAGAGTTTCAAAAGACTATGTATAACTCATTTACAAGGGCTATTGATTCAAGAACTAATTCTAAGACCAGTGGTACAGGACTTGGTTTAACAATTACTAAGCGTATAGTTGACTTATTAGAAGGAGATATCGAATGTGTAAGTAAACTTAATGAGGGTACAACTTTTAGGGTAACTTTCAAGATGCCTTTGACTAATGTGATAACTGATGTTAAAGATAATGATGATAAATCAATTAAAGGGATTAAAGTAATGGTTGTTGAAGACAATGACTTAAACTTTGAAATTGTTGATGCCTTATTAAATGAACAAGGATGCATTACTAAACGTTGTGTTAATGGCAAGGAATGTGTCGATGAATATAATGGTGATTATGATGTTATTTTGATGGACATTCAAATGCCAGTAATGAATGGCTACAAGGCTTGTGAGGCATTAAGAGAAAAGGGCGTGATAACACCGATTATTGCGATGAGTGCTGATGCCTTTGCGGATGATGTGGCAAGATGTTTGAAATGTGGTATGAATGATCATGTTTCTAAGCCAATTAATGCTGAAAAGTTGTTTGATGCGATAAGGAAGGTTATTTAGATGAATGATGAATTAAGAATAAAGGAATTAAGAGATTTAATTACCAAGTGTAATTATGAATATCATGTTTTAGATAAGCCAACGATGCTTGATAGTGAATATGATATGTTATTTAGAGAGCTTGAGGAATTAGAGGCTAAGCATCCTGAACTTTATGATCCTGCTAGTCCTACTAATAAGGTTGGCTATTCTATTATTGATTCTTTTAATAAGGTTACTCATACTAAACCGATGTTATCCTTAGGTGATGTCTTTTCTTATGATGAACTAAGACAATGGTCTAAAAAGATTACTGATATTTATCCAAGTGTTGAATATTGTGTTGAATATAAGATTGATGGTTTGGCAATGTCTTTGATTTATGAAGATGGCCTTTTAAAACAAGCTGTTACAAGAGGCGATGGTTTAGTAGGCGAGGATGTAACTAATAATGTTAAGACTATTAAGTCTATTCCTTTGAAGATTAACTATAAGCAACGTTATGATATTAGGGGTGAAGTATATATGCCTAAGGCTGCTTTCTATAGTTTGAATGCGAAAAGACGTGATAATGGCGAGGATGAGTTTGCCAATCCTAGAAATGCAGCTGCTGGTTCTATTAGACAATTAGATTCAAGTATTGCGGCATCTAGAGGTTTAAATGGCTTCTGGTATCATGTACCAGATGATATAAATGCTTCTACTCATTATGATTCATTGATGTATGCGAAAAAGCTTGGCTTTAGAGTAAATGATACGATGCGTCTTTGTGATAATATCGAGGATGTTATTAAGGTGATTGATGATACAGCTAAGATTCGTGATGAATTACCTTATGAAATAGATGGCATGGTAATTAAGGTTAATAGTTATGCTATGCAAAAGGAACTAGGTTTTACATCACGTATTCCTAAGTGGGCAATTGCTTATAAGTTCCCAGCAGAAGAGGTGAGAACTAAGGTAGAAGATATCTTTATTACAGTTGGTAGAACTGGTAAGTGTACTCCTAACGCAAAGTTTTCTCCTGTTAAGTGTGCAGGCACTACTATTGGCTATGCGACACTTCATAATGAAGACTACATCAAGGAAAAGGATATCAGAGTAGGTGATACGATTATTGTACGTAAGGCTGGTGATATCATTCCTGAGGTTGTAAGAAGTGTTAAAGATAATAGGGATGGTAGTCAAGTACCTTATATTTTCCCAGATACATGTCCTGTGTGTGGTGGCAAGTTATATCGTTTTGAAGATGAGGCAGCACATTTTTGTATCAATAGTGATTGTCCTGCAAGACTTGTGTTTGGTATTGCACATTTTGCCAGCAGAGATGCGATGAATATTGATGGACTAGGTGAAAAGAAGGTGGAGACTTTCTTTAATCATGGCATTTTAAGTAGTTTTGAGGATATTTATAAATTATTTAATAAGAAAGATATTATCTTAAATATTGATAAGTTTGGTCTAAAGTCTTATGAAAACTTGGTGAAAGCTATTGAAAATTCTAAGAAGAATTCTCTAGAAAAGCTATTATTTGGCTTAGGTATTAGACAAGTTGGCGAGAAGGCTGCTAAGATTTTAGCTTCTAATTTTAAGAATATGGATAATCTAATGAAGGCTACAGTCGAGGATTTAAGTAATATCAAGGATATTGGCCCAATTACAGCTGAGGGTATTGTTGATTATTTTAGTGATGAGAATAATGCGAAAATGATTGAACAGCTCAAGTTGTTTGGTTTGAATATGAATTATATTGATAATTCAGTTGAATCTAATAGCCCATTTAAAGATAAGACAGTTGTTTTAACTGGTACTTTAACAATCTATACTCGTAAACAGGCTAGTGAGATGTTAGAGAATCTAGGGGCACATTGTGCAAGTAGTGTTTCTAAGAATACTGATTATGTAATATATGGTGAAAGTGCTGGTTCTAAGCTTACAAAGGCTAAAGAATTAGGTGTTAGCACAATAAGCGAAGAAGAATTTGTAAACATGCTATAATTGATGGGTATGGAAAAAGAAGAGATTAAAATTTTAGCTAACAAATTGATGTTTGATGTAAGTGATAAAGAAGCTGAAGATATCGCTAATGATTTTGGCATGTTGGAGAAAATGCTAAGTTTTTTTGATGAGATTGATACTAGCGGTGTTGAAGAAATGATTTATCCTTTTGATGATGAAACTGCTTATTTTAGAGAGGATGAGGTAACTAATGTCCTAAGCCAAAAGGATGCTTTGGCTAATGCGCCAAAACAAATTTCAGGGCATGTTATAGTTCCTAGGGTACTTAAATAATGAGATTTGAAAATGTATGTAGTACAAAAGAAGCTTATGATAAGGTTTTAGCCGTTAATGAAAAGCTAAACTGTGTAGTTACTCCTATTGAGCCTAATAAAGAGGGCATTGCGATTGGTATTAAGGATAACGTATGTACTAAGGGTGTTTTAACTACTGCTTCATGTAAGATTCTTGAAAATTATGTTCCTGTTTATAATGCGACTATTATGGACAAGTTAGAGGCTAATGGTTTTGTGCCTGTTTGTAAGGCTTCTATGGATGAACTTGCAATGGGTGGTACTAACTTAACTGCTGTTACAGGTCCTGTTAGAAACCCATATGATTTAAATAGAATTTCTGGTGGTTCTTCTGGTGGCAGTGCGGTTCTTGTCGCTTCTGGTGCTTTAAGTTGTGCTATTGGTAGTGATACAGGTGACTCTATTAGAAAACCAGCTTCATATTGTGGTGTTGTTGGTGTTAAGCCAACTTATGGTCGTATTTCTAGATATGGTATTATCCCTTATGCATCTTCTTTAGATCATGTGGGTTATTTTACAACTTGTATTGATGATGCATGTAAGATGCTTGAAGTATTGGCAGGTAGAGATGATAAGGATATGACTTCTAGTTATAAGGAAGTTTTACCTTACTTAAGTAATCTAAATGCTGATGTTAAGGGTAAGAAGGTTTTGGTGTTTAAGAATGTCGTTGATGCGATTTCTAATAATGATGTAAAGGACTTGTTTAACAAGGTAGTTGAAGGTTTAAAGGCCGATGGTGCTATCGTTAAGGAAGTTACTTTTGATGAAAAGTTAATGAAGGCTATTCTTCCTACTTACTATATTATTGCCAATGCTGAGGCTACTGCTAATCATTCTAATTTAGATGGTATCAATTTTGGTAGAAGAGCTGATGGTAGGACCATGGAAGAGATTATGATTAATTCTCGTAGTGAAGGTTTTGGTCCTTGGATTAAGAAGAGATTTGTGTTTGGTTCTTATGCGCTATTTGAAGAGAATCAAGAGAGAATCTTAAAGAAGGCTCATAAGATTAGAAGATTAATCGTTGATGAAATAATGAGAGAATTAAAAGAGGCTGATGTGTTAATTGCACCAGCTGCACCTAGTGTTGCGCCACTAATTGATGGTACAAGTACTGATGAATTATCTTTAGAATATTTGATTGCAGATAATCATATGGTTATTGGTAATTTTGGTGGTTTACCTTCTTTAACTTTGCCTATGGGTTTAGTTGGCGGTTTACCGGTTGGTGTTAATGTTACTGCTAATCCTTTTGATGAGCAGACAATGTTTGATTTATCTAAGGCGATTGAAAATAGAACTGGTCTTATGGGTATGACAAAGGAGGATTTTTAATATGGAATATGATGTAGTTGTTGGTATTGAAATTCACCTTGAGTTAAATACGCTTACTAAGATGTTCTCTGGTGCTCCTTATAAGTTTAAACAAGAGGCTAATACTTGTACTAATGAGGTAGACTTGGGTATGCCTGGTACTTTGCCTTGTTTAAATAAGGGTGCTGTAAAGAAGGCTATTGCCTTATGTAGTGCACTACATATGGATATTGATACTTTGGTTAAGTTTGATCGTAAGAATTATTACTATAGTGACTTGCCTAAGGGTTTCCAAATTACACAACAGTTTCATCCAATTGGTTCTAATGGTTATATCGATATTTATTTAAATAATGAATATAAGCGTATTAGAATTAATCGTTGTCATATGGAAGAGGATACTGCGAAACAGTTCCATTTAAATGATTTTACTTTGATTGACTACAACAGAAGTGGTGTTCCTTTGTGTGAAATTGTTTCTGAGCCAGATATTACAAGTGGTATTGAGGCTCAATTGTATGTTGAAAAATTAAGACAAACTTTTGAGTATCTTGGTATTTCTGATGCGAAGATGGAAGAGGGTGAGATGCGTTGTGATGTCAATGTATCTATTATGCCTAAGGGTTCTAAGGTCTTTGGCACTAAGGTAGAGATTAAGAACTTGAATAGTATTGCCAATGTTAAGGAAGCTATCGATTATGAAGTTAAAAGACAGGCTGAAGTATTAAAGAGTGGCGAGGCTGTTGTTCAAGAAACTAGACGTTTTGATGAAAAGACAATGTCTACTGTAAGTATGCGTAAGAAAGAGGGCAGTGTTGACTATAAGTACTTCCCTGAGCCAAATATCCCGCCTGTTCGTATTCCTCAATCTATGATTGATGAAGTTTTAGCTAATATGCCTGAGCTTCCTGATACTAAGTTAAAAAGATATTTAGGTGAATATAAGTTAAACGAATATGATGCTTCTATCATTTTGGCTAATAAGGAATTGGCTAATTACTTTGATAAGGCTATGAATACTGCCACTAATCCAAAGAGTTTATGTAATTTATTGACTAGTGAATTAGCTGGTTTATTGGCTAAGAATAGTTTGGATATTACTGCTTCTCCTGTTTCTTATGATAATCTAGCAATGTTGTCTAATATCTTAGATAAGGGTGAGATTTCTAGTAAGCAGGGTAAGGTGGTGCTTGAGGAAATGTTTAATACTTCTAAGTCACCTAAAGAGATTATTGAGGAAAAGGGTATGAAGCAAGTTTCTAATGAAGACGAAATCTTGAAGATTGTTACTGAAGTATTGGATGAGAATCCTCAATCAATTGTTGACTTTAAGAATGGTAAAGACAGAGCGTTAGGTTTTATGGTTGGCCAGGTTATGAAGAAGTCTAAGGGTCAGGCTAATCCAAAGCTTGCGAGTGATTTGTTGACTAAGGAGTTATCTAAAAGATAAAATATAGCTTATGGAAAAGGTTAATAAGAAAGAAAAACAAGTTAAGGGTAAAAAGAAATTATCTAAGGGTGCTTTGGTATTAATTATTTCGTTAATTATTATTTTGATTCCTTGTTTAATTTTTGGTGGTATTTTAATTTCTGCCGCCTTAGAAAGTGGTAAACCAGTTGATGGTAATCGTTTTAAGGGCGATTTAAATCCAGCTATCACAAGTTCTAATACAAGCAGTATTAAAAATAGCATTGAGGCCCTAAGTGGTGTTGAAAAGTGTGATATCGAGCTTACTTCTGCTCAATATCGTGTGAATGTAGATACAGTTGATACTTTAACTGATAAGCAAATCGAAGACTTATGTGTTGATATTTACAATATCGTTAATAAGGAACTGCCAATGGCTACTTATTTTACAGCTTCAAGTTCTGAGAAGATGTATGATTTAGCTGTTAATGTCTACAACAAGATTGATGATGATAATATCTATTACATTTTGACTAAGAATTCTAAGATGGATACTTATTCAGTTCAATGTGTATCAAGTGCTGTTGATGAAGAACTTGCTTCTGATTTAAGAGGTGAGAATGATATTGAAGAGCCTACAGAAAAGGATGATGATGCCTCATAGTTATATGAGGCTTTTTTCTCATGAAGAATGAAATTATAAGACTTGAATGTGTTGATATAACAGTAGATGGCCAAGGCGTTTGTAAAAAGGATGGATTGGTCGTTTTTGTCAAGGAAATGATTCCAGGTGAAGTAGCTGATGTTAAGATTATCGCCAATAAGAAGACATTAGCCTTTGGTATTATTGACAAGCTTTTAGTAGCAAGCCCACATCGTATCAAACCAGATTGCCCAATTAGCCATAAGTGTGGTGGTTGCGATTATCGTTATATCTCTTATGATTATCAATTAGAACTTAAGAAACAAATATTAGTTTCGACTTATAAGAATGCTGATTTAGATGTAAAGATTCATGATGTTTTAGGAAGTGATGATCCTTTCTTCTATCGTAATAAGGTGCAGGTTCCAGTTAGGGATCATAAGTTTGGTTTCTATCGTAAATTCTCAAATGATATTGTTGAATTTGATAAGTGTTATGTTCAAACTGAATTATCTAATACTATCTTTGATGATATTAAAAATAGCTTATTAAATAAGAAGATTGATCAATACTTCAGACATATTTTGATTAAGCATGCTAGGGGTACTGATGAGGTGATGGTTGGCTTTATTGTTAAGGACTTTAATATTCCTAAGATTGATGAAGTCACAAACGAACTTACTACAAAATATAGTCAAATAAAGTCGGTTATTTTAAATTTAAATACTCGTAATGATAATGTTATCTTGGGCGATGAAGAAAAGATTTTGTTTGGTAGAGAATATATCGTGGATGAATTTGATGGTTTAAAGTTTAAGATTTCATTAAAGTCTTTCTATCAAATTAATTATCACCAGATGCAAAAGCTATATGCAACTGCAAGAGATTTGGCTAATGTGAATAAGGAAACAAGACTATTGGACTTATTCTCTGGCATCGGTACTATTTCTTTATATATGGCCAAGTATTGTAAGGAAGTAACTGGTGTCGAGATTGTTAAGGCTGCTGTTGAAAATGCTAAGGATAATGCGAAACTAAATAATATTACTAATGCGACTTTCTATTTAGATGATGCAAGATGTGATTTAAGTAAGTATTTAAAGGATAAGGATGTTCTTATTGTCGATCCTCCAAGAAAGGGTTTAAGTAAGGAATTAATCGATTCAATTATCAAAACAAATATTGAGAAGATTATCTATATTTCATGTAATCCTGCTACTCAAGCAAGAGATTTAAATTTATTTAAGGAACACTATAATTTCAGTGATATTTATCCTGTTGACATGTTCCCATTTACTACTTCTTGTGAGACTGTCTGTTTGTTGAGCAAGTAATTTTTCTAAAAACTAACTGCTTCAAGCATAAGATGTCGAGACGTCTATTCTTTTGTCCCAACTAAAATAAAAGCCGGATGATTATATTAATGTCACGATTGAACTTGATGATGTAGATATAACATCTGCAAAGACTAAGGCAACATATGATGAGATAATGAAGTATGTGGCTGAACATAATTCCGGCATGAAGGCTTCCGATCTGTATATCTTACAGGTAAAGAGAAAATGCGGAATTGAGGTTGGAAAGAATTATAATTTACCTAAAAATGAAGATAGCAGGCAACCGCAGTGTCCAGAAGATAAAGAGAGTGCAATTGTGGAGGCATTGAAGC
>OIZO01000028.1_pt1 | contig 116327 bp, 98 predicted proteins | sample 1588551 | NCBI WGS metagenome assembly OIZO01 (sample SAMN03283271) | human gut metagenome | biome: human-associated habitat; material: feces | host: Homo sapiens | place: Peru | collected 2012
CAAAAAACTGGGCAGCCGTGTGGCGTGGCAGATAAAATTGCGGATTGTACCACCCTTGGCGTTTGGCCTTTATTTAATTGCAGCGGAATAAAAAATTTTAACAAATAAAAAACGCGGCCTTGGGGCCGCAAAAACAGTACCGGCCGTGCAAAATCTGCGCGGCCGGCATTTTTCGTTTTTGTTCTGCTTGCTTTTAACAAAGGGCAAAGGGAAGTAAGCCGCCGCGTTTAAATTACGGGCGGTTTTTAAAAATATAATCAGGCTCGGCGGTGTTGGCCGCCTTTCTTAAAGCGGTTGGGGTGGCGCCGTAAAACTTTTGGGTGGCGCGGTAAAACGAATTTTTATCGTGAAATCCGCAGTACGAAATAATGGTTTTAATTGGCATATTGGTTGTTTGCAAAAGCTCAACCGCCTTTTTGGTGCGCAGCTGCTGGGTGTAGCTTTTAAAGCCCATGCCAAACTTTTCCTTAAACACGCGGCTAAAATAAGCCGGGCTGTAAAAGCATTTTTCGGCCAGCGTTTCTAGGGTTAAATCGGCCGAAAAATTGTTTTGAATATACTCCAGCATTTGGCGCATTACATCGCTTTTGTCGTAATACTCCTGGTGGTCGGCGCTGCTCAGCTTGCGAATCATTTTTAAAAACAGCGCCTCAATATAATCGCGCACCACATTTTTGTAAAGCGATTTTTTGCAGCGCAGCTCCTCAATAATATCCTCTAAAATGTGCTCTACGGCCTGTCGCTCCTGCCCGGTAAAGGTTACAATCGGGTCCGGGTTGCCCGAAATATCCCCGTGAAATTCGCTGAATTCCGTTAGGCTTAAAATGTCAAAGGCGTTTTTGCTGTTAATCAGCTCGCGGCTTAAAAAAAACAAATCGAACATTACTTCAATGTAGGTCATAGAGCCGTTGGCCAAAAAATCGTGCGTTTTGCCGTAGTTTACATACAAAAAATCTCCGCGGCCAACCTCGTAAGCAACGCCGTCAATGTACTGGGTGCCGGTGCCGGCACAAATGTAAATCAGTTCAACAAAATCGTGTCGGTGCGGGTCGCCCCGGCGCTGAGTGGTTACAATTTTGTGCGCCCCGGTATGCTCATCGTGGTTTTTAATTACATTAAAAGATAAGGTTTTCATCTGCGCTAAGATTGCAGCTTTTTCAGCTGATAAAACTCCCCTTTCAAATTCATTAGCTCCTCGTAAGTGCCAAATTCGGTGCAGTGCCCGTCGCGCATAACGGCAATTTTATCGGCATTGCGAATGGTAGAAAGCCGGTGTGCCACAATAAAGGTGGTGCGGTTTTGGGTCAGGTTGTCAATGGCGTCCTGAATTTCTTTTTCGCTAATGCTGTCCAGCGCGCTGGTGGCTTCGTCAAAAATAATAACCTGCGGATCGCGAATAATGGCCCGCGCAATTGAAATACGCTGCCGCTGCCCGCCCGAAAGCTTGCCCCCGTGCTCGCCCACTACGGTATCTAACCCGTGGGGCAGGGTTTTAATAAACCCGGTTAGGTTGGCGGCCTTAACGGCGGCGTCCAGCTGCTTGGCGGTTACGGTTGGCAGCCCGTAGGTAATATTATCCCTTATAGTGCCCGAAAACAAAATGCTGGTTTGCGGCACTACGGCAATGTGCCGGCGGTAGCTGTGCAGATCCAGCGTGTTAATGTCGTTTCCGTCTATTAAAATCGTGCCGGAATTGGCCTTGTTAAACCCAATTACCATGTTTAAAACGGTAGACTTTCCCGCGCCGGATTCACCAACCAGCGCGATGGTTTCCCCTGCGTTTACATGTAGGTTTAGGTGGTTCAGCACCAGCTTTTCGGGGCTGTAGCCAAAGCAAACGTCTTTAAAATCGTACTCCCCGCGCAGGGTGGAAAGCTTTTTCTTGCCGTCGTTGTCCTCAATATCGTTTGCGCTTAAAATTTCCCCAATAGAGGCAATAGATTCGGTGCCCTTAGAAATGGTTGGCAGCAGCCCCACTAAGGAGGATATTTGGTTTACAATGGTGGTAAAGTAGGTTTGGTAAAGCGCAATTTCACCAATTGAAATATCGCCCTTGTACGCCATGTAGCTGGTTGTAGCAAGGCAAATGCCCTGAAATACCTGAAAAATTGCCCAGCTGGAGGCTCCAAACAGCTGCTGAATTAAATCTAACCGGTAGCCCTTTTCGGCAACATCCTTTAATTGGCTGGTAAATTTGTTAATTTCGCTGTCCTCCAGCGCGTGGGCGCGGGTAACGGGAATTAACTCTACCATATCCAAAACCTCGGCCGAGGTCTCCTCCACGCCTTTTCTAAAATCGCGGTTGCGGTTGCGGATCTTGGTGCGAAAGGCCACCGTAGTAATGGCCGCTATGGGCGCGCAAAGAATAAAAAATAAAAATACGATCCAATTGGTAAGCAGCACCACAACCAGCGAGGCGCTTAGGTTTAAAATAATGCCCAAAACCGTTTCAAACAGCTGAAAGGAAAGGGCCTCTACCGCTTCAACATCCCGCATGATCTTAGATTGAATTCGGCCGGATTGCATTTCTTTGTGAAAGGAAATGGAAAGCTGCTGCAATTTGCGCACCATGGCGCCGCGCAGCCCGGCCTCAACGCTGCGGCGGGCCCGGCTGAATAAAAGCGTATGCACATAGTGTGTTGGCACGTTCAGCGCCAGCAGCAAAAGCAAGCCGAGCATGTAAAGCGCCAGCTGCTGCAGCCCGTTTTGCGGGTGGCTGGCCGCAATGTTAATAACGGCGCTGGTAATAAGCGGCAGCACCCACGAGGGGCTGGATTTTATGGCAAAAAAAACGGCCGAAAAAAGCAGCTTAATATAATGTCCTTTATACAGCTTAAAAAGCAACCGGACGGATTTTTTGCTGCCATCGGCGTAATAGGCTATAAAATTTTTCTCCTGCCGCAGTAACTCTCGGTCGTCAAAATGCAGTTTGGGTTGTATTCGTTTGGCGTTTTGCATAGCAGCCACTCCCCCAGCCAAAGGTTAAAACCCCGGCTTTTTGCCGGTAAGCGTTAAACACTCCCAAGCGGTTTAAACGCTTTCCTAACTATGGGTATTATACCAGTTACCCTAAAAATGTCAACCCCAAAAGCGGTTAAAGTTCAAACAATTTTTAGGGCAAAATTTAAACCGCTTTGGCGCACAAAAAAGCCGCCCCAAAAAAGGGCGGTTCTTAGGGCAAACAAAAACCGAACTTGCCGGCTTGCGCCAACGGCCCTGCGGGCCAATTACAGTTTGCGCAAAAAATTAAACGGCGCGGGTAACCTTACCGGAACGCAAGCAACGGGTGCAAACGTTAATTCTGCGGGGAGAACCGTTTACAATTGCCTTTACGCGCTTAACATTAGGCTTCCAGGTGCGGTTGCTGCGACGGTGAGAGTGAGAAACCTTAATACCAAAGGTAATTTCTTTGCTGCAAATATCACATTTTGCCATTTGTGGCACCTCCTTTAAACTTTGGAGCGGCGGAAATTAAGAGAAAACCGCCAAACTTCCTGCATAACACAGGTTATTATAGCAGATTACACGGCCAATTGCAAGTGTTTTTTGCCTCTTTTTTATTTTTTGGCGATTTTACCGTGTTTAAACCCCTTTGCGGGTGTTGACACTGCCGCCAAACTGCTTTATAATGATAATGTTATTATTTTAAAAACTTAGCTTTTGGAGTGTTACAGTTTATGCATACCGTTTTAAAACAAATTAGCCGGGTAGGTTTGGTGCCCGTTATTAAATTAGAGGAGCCAAACAACGCCGTAAACCTTTGCAGCGCATTGGCCAAGGGCGGTATTCCGGTGGCGGAGGTTACCTTTCGCGCCGAAGGGGCCGAAAAAGCCATTTTTAACATTGCAAACGCCCTGCCGCAGGTTTTGGTTGGGGCCGGCACGGTAACCACGGTTGAGCAGGCTAAAGCTGCTGCCAGCGCCGGCGCAAAATACATTATTTCTCCGGGGTTTGACCCGGTAGTGGTAGAATACTGCCTTTCGCACAACATTTTAATTACCCCCGGCTGCGCCACCGCCGGGGACCTTTGCATGGCCAGCCGCATGGGGTTAGAGGTTGTAAAATTCTTTCCCGCCGAGGCGGCCGGCGGTATTCGCGCCCTAAAGGCTTTTTTTGGGCCGTTTGCCCAATTAAAATTTATGCCAACCGGCGGCATTAACGCCCAAAATGTTACCGAGTACTTAGCGCACCGGCAAATTATTGCCTGCGGCGGCAGCTGGATGGCGCCGGAAAAGCTAATTGCCGAGCAAAACTGGAGCGGCATTACCGCCGTTGCCGAGCAGGCTGTTTTGGGTATGCTGCAGCCGCGCCTTACCAAGCTAACGCTGCCCGGCGGCAGCGAAAGCGCCAACCTGCTTTTGGCCGGCTTAGGCTTTGGGACCGGCAGCTTTGCCGTAGAACAAGCCGAGCCCGGCACCTTGGAATGCGGCGGGTGGAGCTTAACTGTAAACTCGGTAGAGCGGGCCGTAACCTACTTTACCGCAAAGGGCTTTGCCTTTTTGCCGCAAACCGCCAAACACGCGGCCAACGGCGACTGCACCGAAATTCAACTGGCAAACAAGCTGGCCGGCTTTGCCGTAACCCTGCGGCAGGCGTAAAATTTAAAGTGTAACATTTTGCCAAAAATTGCAGCCGAAAATTACAGCTGAAAATTGCGGCCGCTGTGACCGTAATTTTGCGCGTGTTATTTTTGCCGGCAGTAATTGGCCGGTTTAAACTGCAGCGTTAAAATTGCAGCCCTTTAGGCCTTTTAAAACGGGCTTTGGGCTTTGTTGCAATTTTTTATAGCGTAAAAGTCGCACCGGGTGCTTTTTGCTTGCTTTTTTTAATAAATTATAGTACAATAAAAACGCTGTGGTTTAACCGTAGCGGCAACGGGAATTTAAAATTTAACTTTGGCAATGAGGTAGAAAAATGGAATTATTAGAACAACGGATTGTAAAAGACGGCAAGGTGAAGGCCGGCAATGTATTAAAGGTAGATAGCTTTTTAAACCACCAAATGGATGTAAACCTATTAAACGATTTAGGGCGCGAATTTAAGCGCCTGTTTGCGGACAGTGAAATTACAAAAATTTTAACCATAGAGGCCTCGGGCATTGGTATTGCCTGTATTGCTGCGCAGCACTTTAATGTGCCGGTTGTGTTTGCCAAAAAAACGCAAACCAAAAACATTGCGGGCGAAACCTATAAAAGCCGCGTAGAATCCTTTACCCACGGTAAGGTTTACGACATTATTGTTTCGAAAGAATTTTTAAAACCGGAGGATAAAGTTTTAATTATTGACGACTTTTTAGCCAAGGGCAGCGCGCTAAACGGCCTGGTGCAGCTGGTGCAGGACGCCGGAGCCACCATTGTTGGGGCTGGCATTGTAATTGAAAAGGGCTTTCAAGACGGCGGCCGCCTTATTCGCAGCCGCGGGATCCGGGTGGAATCCTTAGCGATTATTGATTCGATGGACGAAAACACCGGCATTGTTTTTCGGCACGCGGGGGCTGCAAACGCCTAATTTAACGCCTTGAAAAGTAAATTAACAAAATAGGCCGTACTTTTGCCCTTTTAGGCGGGGTTGGCTGCTGCCGGCCCCGCCGGTGGCAGTTATCTCAAACCTGTTTACCTAAGCGTTCTTTTGTTTTTTAGCCGGCATTTATAAAATTATTTTGTTTTTGGGTGCGGTTACTGCGAGCCTGAACGGCGTTTTTTTGCCGGCCAAATTTTTAATTTTTTTTTGCTAAATCTTCTACCGGCGCTGCCTTTTTCAGCAAAGCAGCGCCGGTAACACATTGCAGCCGTGCAGCGGGCGGTTGCTTTGGCGGGCAATAATGAACGGTAAAAGTCTTAAAACAAAGCCGCCGCTTAAACGGCAGAGCGGTTACATTAGGGCTATAAAGGGGTTTTTATATGTCTTTTATTGAACTAATTTTTCTTTCTGTTGGTCTTGCTATGGATGCGTTTGCCGTTTCGGTCTGTAAGGGGCTTTCCTGCCGAAAAATAGGGCTTTCGCAGCCGCTAACGGCCGGGCTTTACTTTGGCGGTTTTCAGGCCCTTATGCCCTTAGTTGGTTTTTTGCTGGGTCAAAGCTTTCAAAAATACATTGAATCTATTGACCACTGGATCGCCTTTGTGCTGCTGCTGCTAATTGGCGCCAACATGATTCGTGAAAGCTTTTCTAAGGAAGAGGAAACGGTAGAGGCATCCTTTGGCCCGCGGGCCATGCTGCCTATGGCGGTTGCCACCAGCATAGACGCCTTGGCGGTTGGGGTATCGTTAGCCTGTTTGCCGGGCACCAACATTACCGCTGCCATTAGCCTAATTGGCGTTATTACTTTGGTAATTTCGGCCGTTGGGGTTATTATTGGTCACTTTGCCGGCGGATTTTTAAAAGCTAAGGCCGAATTTGCCGGCGGTGCCATTTTAATTTTAATTGGCCTTAAAATTTTGTTAGAACATTTGGGGTTTATTCATTTTTAAAAAACACGCAAAATGAAAAGGGAACACAAAAATGCAGAATGTAGCCATACGCCCGGCCACCGAGCAGGACGCCGCCGCGCTTTTAAAAATTTACGCGCCTTATGTGCAAAACACCGCCATTACCTTTGAGTACACTGTGCCAACGGATGAGGAATTTAAAGCCCGCATTGCCAACACCTTAAAAAAATACCCCTATTTGGTTGCTGAGCAAAACGGCCGGCCTTTGGGCTACGCCTACACCGGCCCGTTTAAAGAACGCGCCGCTTACGAATGGGCGGTTGAAACCAGCATTTACCTTGACCCAAGCGCTAGAAAAATGGGCTTGGGGCGGCAGCTTTACACGGCTTTAGAGGCCGTTTCAAAGGCGCAGGGCGTTTTAAACTTTAACGCCTGCATTGCCTGCACCAACCAGCCGGACGAGCATTTAAACAACAACAGCGTACAGTTCCACCACCACTTAGGCTTTACCACGGTTGGCACCTTTTGCCAGTGCGGGTACAAGTTTGGCATTTGGTACAACATGGTTTGGGTAGAAAAGCTTTTGGCAAAGCACCCCGCCGTGCCAAAGCCCCTTACCCCGTTTTTGGCTTTAAGCCGCCAAACGCTGCAGCGCTGCGGTGTAACCCCGCCGCTTTGCCCTTAAAAATTAAATTATTTTCGGCCGCTGTACGGCAGCGGCCGCCTTACTCGGCACGCCGCGCTTTGGTTGTGCCGAGCATTTTTTTGCCTGATTATTTTTAAAAAAATTGGCAAAAATAAAATCGTTCAATCTGCATTACAAAGGGGACGGTTTTAAAATGCACCTTACATTAAAAAAACGCACCGCTATTCGCCTTATAAGCTTTTTGTTGGCGGCGTTTACTGCGCTTTTTGGCCTTGCGTTAAAGCAAAGCTGCCAAATTCAAACGCTGCAGCGCGATTTGACTCACGACCGCCAGCAAATGTTGGAAAGTTTAAACGAAAGCTTAGAGGGCATGACCTTAACGCTGGAAAAAAGCCTTTATGTTGGCACCCCGGCGGGCATGAGCAGCTTAACCAACAAGTTAATTTTACTTTCGGGGAACGCCGGCGCGGCGCTTTCTAAGCTGCCCTCCGGCAACGGGGGCGTGCAAACGGTGGCCAAATTTTTGTCGCAGGTAAGCGACTACGCCGCCGTGCTTACCGAAAAATGTATTCGCGGCGAGGAAATTACAACCGCCGAGTACGACACCCTGCGTGGCCTTTACGAAAGCGCCCAAAAGCTTTCGGCCAAAACCGACGAGCTAAAAACCCTTTACGGCAACTACAACGATTTAAAAAACAGCCTAAACGGCGAGTGGGCCACCGCGGCTGAAAGCGCTGTTTCTAGCCCAATGGAGGAATTAGACCGCTCGTTAGGCGAGCAGCCGGCCCTAATTTACGACGGCCCGTTTTCGGACCACATTAGCAAGCAAAGCTCGGCCCTGCTGCAGCAGGCAAGCCCCGTTACCAAAGAGCAGGCCGCAAAAAAATCGGCTGAACTTTTAGGCCTGAAAGAGGGCGATTTGCAGGCGCTGGAGGAGGAGCAGGGCAGCATGCCGGCTTACTGCTTTAAAGCCGAAAAAACAAGAATTGCCATTACCAAAAACGGCGGCTATTTAAGCTACTTTACCAACGGGCGGGAAATTGGCACCGCAGCTTTAGAGAGCAAGGACGCCCCGCAAAAGGCCAAGGAATTTTTACAAAAGTTGGGGCTGGGCAATTTTCAAAGCAGCTATTATTTTACCGACGAAGGCATTTGCACCGTTAATTTTTGCTATAAGCAGGGCAACATTTTGTGCTACACCGACCTTATTAAAATTGGCGTTGCGCTGGATAACGGGCAAATTGTTAGCTGCGAGGCACGCGGATTTATTATGAACCACAAGGCCCGAACGGTGCAGGCAGCCAAGCTTACCGCAGCCCAGGCGCAAGCGGTGCTTTCTAAAAAGCTGCAGCTTGTTTCTACCAATTGGTGCCTTATTCCCAGCGAGGGTAAGGAGGAGCTTTATTGCTATGAGTTTTACTGCCGCGGCCAAAAGGGGGAGGATGTTTTAGTGTATATTAACGCGCAAACCGGCGCCGAGGAGCAATTGCTAATTTTGCTAAAAACCGACGGCGGCACCCTAACCCGGTAGCCCGTTTAGCAAAAACAAATTTTTTAGCTCGCACCGGCAAGCCCCAAAAACAACCGGGGCTTGGCCGAAAAGCGCCGCTTAAAATTTTAAACGGCGCCCCAAAGCGCCAAAAAGCCCGCCCCTTTTGGGGCGGGCAGCTTTATTTGTGCAGCCAAACGGGGGCGGGTAACTGGCTAATGGTTTTGGTGTGCCAAACGCCGGTTTGCTCTGCTAAACCTATTTTAGCTAAATTAGTATTTAAAGGGAACAGGCCAAACACGGTAGGGCCGCTGCCCGAAAGCCCTGCCAGCAGCGCGCCGCGGGCGTACAGCCGGTTCATTGCCTGCCACTGTTCTGCCCGGTCGGGCGATACGGCTAAAAAGTCATTCTCGCAAAGGGTAAAAGCGGTAGTTTCCCTTCCGGATTTTAACAGCCGACCAATGAGCCTGCCGGTTGCAAGGTCGTGCGGCAGCTCGTCGGCCAAAGCGTACATACCGCCGGTGGAACTTTTGGCATGGTTTTTTTGCAGCCAAACAGCGTACTGCTCGGGCTGCGGTAAAACGGTTAGCCGCTCTCCCACACCGGCAGCCAAGCAGCGCCCGCCTTGCAAACAAAACGGAACATCGGCCCCCAGCGTTTTTGCCAGCTCAAATAAATCTGTTGGTTCCAGCGGATTGCCGTGCAGCGTATTTAACCCGCGTAAAACAGCGGCTGCGTCGGTACTGCCGCCGCCCAGCCCCGCCGAAAACGGAATTTGCTTTTGTAAAAAAATGCTTACCTGCGGCCTGCGGCCAAGCTTGCTGTAAAAGGCCTCGGCCGCCCGAACCATTAAATTTTCCGGGCCTGCTGGGCAATCGTCCATAAAATATGCGGGCTGCTGCCTGGTTTCCTCAAATGTTAACTCATCACACAAATCAACCGTTTGCATAAGCGTGCTGATCTCGTGGTAGCCGTTTGGCAAAAGATCCCCAACTTTTAAAAATAAGTTGATTTTAGCCGGGGCTTTAACGGTTAAAATTTTCACCTTTAAGCTCCTTTAAAAATTCTCCTGTGCGGCGCAGCGCTTCTTTAATATGGTCTACCGAATAGCAGTAGGAGGCCCGCACAAACCCCTCGCCGCCAAGGCCAAAGGCGTCCCCGGGAATCATGGCAACCTTTTTGGCGTACAGCAGCTGCTCGCAAAAATCCTCACTGCTCAACCCCGTGCTTTTAATGCAGGGGAAAACATAAAACGCGCCCTGCGGCTCAAAGCAATCCAGCCCAATGCGGCGAAACCCGTCTACAATTAAACGGCGGCGGGTATCGTACTCCTCTGCCATGCGGGTAATATCCTCGTCCCCGTGCCGCAGTGCCTCTATGGCGGCGTACTGCGAGGTTGTAGGGGCCGACATAATGGCAAACTGGTGGATCTTGGTCATAATGGTTGTAATTTCTTTAGGGGCAAGCGCATAACCCAAGCGCCACCCGGTCATAGAATAGGTTTTAGAAAAACCGGAGGCAATAACCGTGCGCTCGCGCATGCCGTCAATCTCCGCAATAGAAACATGGCGCTCACCACCGTAGGTCAGTTCGGCGTAAATTTCGTCCGAAATAACAAAAAGGTCGTGTTTTTTAATCACAGCCGCAATTTTTTCTAAATCGCCCCGGCGCATAACCGCCCCGGTTGGGTTGCACGGAAAGGGGAGTACCAGCGCTTTTGTTTTGGGGGTAATGTGCTGCTCTAACTTTTCGGGGGTTAAAATAAATTGGTCTTTGGCGCTTAGCTCTACCCCAACCGGCTGCCCGCCGGCCAAGGTAACAATAGGCTCGTAGCAAACAAAGCTGGGCTGCGGTACCAAAACCTCGTCCCCGGGGGCTACCAGCGCGCGCACGGCAACATCAATAGCCTCGCTGCCGCCAACGGTTACCAAAACCTCGTTTACGGCGTAATTTAGGTTGTACCGCCGCTTTACAAAGCGGCAAATCTCCTCCCGCAAAGTTAAAAGGCCGCGATTGGCGGTGTAACGGGTCTTGCCATTTTCAAGCGAGGCAATGCCCGCGTGCCGAATGTGCCAAGGGGTTTTAAAATCCGGCTCCCCCACGCCTAAGGAGATCACATCCTGCATTTTTTCGGTAATATCAAAAAAACGGCGAATTCCGGAGGGCTTTAGCCCAACCGCAACCGGATTTAAGTATTTATTATAATCCATTACAGCCAAAAGCTCCCTCTGTCGTCTTCATTTTCGCCGCAAAGAACCACATCCAGCTCTTTATACCGGCGCAGCACAAAGTGGGTAGAGGTAGAAATAACCTCTGGCAGCGGCGCCAAAACCTTGCCCACAAACATAGCCACCTGTTGAAAGGTTTTGCCCTTTACAATTACGCAAAGGTCGTACCCGCCGGACATTAAATAAACCGTTTCTACCTCGGGGTAGTTGGTAATTTGCTGGGCAATCTCCTCAAAACCGTTATCGGCCTGGGGGGTAACCTTTAGCTCAATTAAGGCCGAAACATAAGCGCTGTCCAGCCGCTCCCAATCTATTACCGTTTTAAACCCGCGAATAACGCCGGTTTTTTTTAGCTGTTCAATCTCGCTGCGAATTTCATCCTCAGAAGTATCCAACATTACCGCAAGGTCATGCATGGTGTAGCGCGCGTCCTGCTCCAACAGCTTTAATAGTTTTTTGTTCATTTCATCAACCCGACTTTCTGTGCCTGTTACAGCAATTACTCATACAGCTATTATACAATATATTTTTTAAAATGTATAGCCCCTTTTCCCGCAAATGTTGATTTATGCGCCGCGGTGTGCTATACTGGGTAGGTAGTTTCTTGTAGGGGGCAAAAAAATGGCCGGGTACGAAAATTTTTCAACCGTGTATGACGCTTTAATGGCCGATATTAACTACCCCGAGCAGGCCAAACGGCTGCTGCGTTTGTTTGAGCGGTACGACCGCCGGCCAACCCTGCTGTTAGATTTAGCCTGCGGCACCGGTAATTTTTCGGCCCCGCTGGCGGCCGAGGGGGTAGAGGTTATTGGGGTAGATTGCTCCCCCGGAATGTTGGCCGTTGCCCAAAGCAAGCGGCAAAACCCGCAAAACCCGTTGTTTTTGTGTCAGAGGGCTGAGGAACTGGACCTTTTTGGCACGGTAGACGGCGCCATTTGTATGTTAGACAGTTTAAATCACCTAACCAGCTATGCCGGTTTTGTCAAGGCTTTAAAACGAACGGCCTTGTTTTTAGAGCCGGGCCGCCTGTTTATTTTTGATTTAAATACCCCCTACAAGCACCAAAAAATTTTAAACAACAACACCTTTGTACGCCAGGGGGACGGCGCCTTTTGCGTGTGGCAAAATGCCCGGCAGGGCAACACGGTTGAGGTGCTGTTAGACCTTTTTGTAAAGCAGCCGGGCACCAACCTTTTTGCCCGCAGAACCGAGGAATTTTCCGAGCGCGCCTACACCCCGCGCGAGGTTGAAAGGGCGCTGCAGGCGGCCGGGCTTACCCCTGTTGCCGTTTTAGACGAAACCGGCGCAGCCCCGCAAAAAAACAGCGAACGGCTGGTTTACATTACAAAAAAAGACCACTGAAAAGGAAAAGCTTATGGGAAAAATTATTCGCACCATTTCGTCGGACGGGCTGGTTATGGCCACCGCGGTTGACGCTACCGATATTGTTGCCGCTGCCGAGCAAATTCACCAAACCTCGGCCGTAAATACAGCTGCGCTGGGCCGGTTGCTTACCGCTGCTGCCCTAATGGGCAACCTGCTAAAGGGCAAGCGGGACAGCTTAACCTTGCGGGTAGACGGAAACGGACCGACCGGCCTGCTGGTAGCCGCGGCAAACAGCAGCGGTGATGTACGCGGCTATGTTGAAAACCCGGTGGTAGAGCTGCCGCTGAATCCGGCCGGTAAGCTGGATGTTGGCGGCGCCGTTGGTCGAACCGGAAATTTATACGTTTTAAAGGACCTTGGCTTAAAGGAGCCGTACAACGGCTGCGTTCCCCTTGTTTCGGGCGAAATTGCCGAGGATATTACTTCCTACTATGCGGTAAGCGAGCAAATTCCAACCGTTTGCGCGTTGGGGGTTTTGGTAAACCCTAACCTTTCGGTAAGCTGCGCCGGTGGGTTTATCATTCAGCTGCTGCCCGCCGCGGGGGAGGACACCGCCGCTTTGGTTGAAAGCCAGGTGCAGGGTTTGCCCCCGGTTACAGCCCTGCTAAAGCAGGGACTTACCCCCTTGCAAATTTTAAACCGCGCCCTGCCAAAGCTGCAGCTGGAGCTGTTAGAGGAGCACGAAGCCGCCTACCGCTGCACCTGCTCGCGCAGCAGGTTTGAAAAAGCGCTGCGCTCCTTAGGGAAAAAAGAGTTAGAGGCCATGGCAGCCGAGCTGCCGCAGGCCGGAATTGATTGCCGCTTTTGCAACAAGCACTACATTTTTACCAAAGCAGAGTTAAAGGCACTGAGCCAAAAAGAGGTTTAACCACATTGTTTTAAACGCTTAATTTTTGTTTAAAAGCGCTTAACATTACAAAAAACTGCCGCCTGCAAGCCTAAACCAAGCTTGCAAACGGCAGTTTTTTAGTTTAATTGGCGGGCCTAAAAAGGGGTTGCTTTTCAGCGGCAATGCAAACCGGAAAAGCAAAGCCTAACCCCAAGGCAAAACCGCAGCCGTTTTTGGCCTTTTGCCTTTAAAAAGTGCCACCGGTTTAAAGCTTAAAGCCGGCGCCCGCGGGCGCCAAACAGCGCGCCGTAAAAAGCGGGTATGCAAAGCTAAGGGGCACCCAGGGCTTTTCGGCCTATTTTTCGGTGCAAATTAAATTCTGGTAAAACCGCACGGCACCGGGCAGGCAGTTGTAGGCAATATTTTCGTTTAAGCCGTGCATGCCCTTCATTTGTTCCGGCGCATAAATTACCGGCGCAAAGCGAATACAGTTGTTGCAAATCGGTTGGTAAAACTGGGCGTCGGTAGCCCCGGTCATTACATACGGGCTGCTGGCAAGCCCCGGAAAGGTTTGCGTAATTACCCTTTGCACGGTTTGGTAGGCCGGGCCGTGAATATCTACCGGCTTCGTGTAATCGTTGGCGTGCAAAACCTCCATACTTAGGTTAAATTTTTCGGCCTCGCGGCGAATAATTTCTAAGCTTTCGTTTTGCCCCTGGTGCGGAATAAACCGCATGTTGGCCCCCAGCGTTGCCTTTTGGGGCAGGCTGTTAAACGCGTTAGAGCCGGATTGCATGGTAAACGCAATGGTGGTTTTAAGCATGGCGCCGGCCTGTGCGCTAACGGCCGGCAGCACCGCCTTTAAAAGCGGGCGAAACAGCCAAAGATTGCCAAACAGCAGCCGCAGGCCAAACGGCGCGTATGGCGCCAGCGTTTGGAACATTGCCGCCACCTGCGGGGAAATTTGCTTTTTAAACGGGGAGTGCTTTTCGGTTTTATTTACAAAGGCCGAAAGCCGTGCAATGGGGGTGTTTTTGCCCGGTGCGCTGGCGTGGCCGCCGGTGCTGCGGGCCGTAAACCGCACATCGGCCTTGCCCTTTTCAAAAATGCCAACCATGGCAAAATTGCCGTGCACGCCGCCAATGGGCTCTTCAATAATGCCGCCGCCCTCATCGCAAAGCAAATAAAGCTTTACACCGCGGCGCTGCAGCTCTTTTACCAGCTTGGGTGCGCCGTCGCCGGCCCACTCCTCGGTGCAGGAGGAGGCTAAATAAACATCCTGCGGCGGCACAAAGCCCTGTGCCAGCAAGCGCTCGGTTGCCTCAAAAAACGCCATTACCGAGCATTTGGTATCGGCCGCGCCGCGACCCCAAACCTTGCCCTCGGCAATTTTGCCCGAAAACGGCGGGTACTTCCATTCCCCCTCGGCCGGAACTGTATCCTGGTGGCTCATTAAAAGAATGGGCTTTTCGCTGCTTTTGCCTTTCCAGTAGTAAAGCAAATTGCCGTCAATTTCGGTGCGTTCCAGCTTTTCGTGCACCAGTGGAAACAGCTCTTTTAACACCGTGTGAAAGGCGCCGAATTTTTCGGCCTCGTAAACGCCGGGGTAAGAGGTAGTATCTACCTGCACCATTTTAGAAAGCTTTTGGGCCAAAGCCAGGGCCTCTTGCTCGTCCTCCTTAGGCTGGTAGGTAGAGGTTTTTTTGGGCATCAGCAGGGTGCGAACAACGGCTGTAAGCAGCAGCAATACCAATAGCCCCAACAAACCGGCTAAAACAAACAAAACCGTTTTCATTTAACAGCGGCCCCCTTTTGCTTTTTGTAAAAGTAGTACGCAATGCCAATGGCCATAGCGCCGGAGGGAATAATCATAAAGCTGGTAGAGCTAACCAAGGCCGGCACCAGCACAAATAACAGGCTCATTACCACCAGCGGTACCAAAGCAATTTTCATATTTTTACGGTAATACTTGTAGGCCATGGCGCCAAACAATGCCGGCACAACGTTATCAAACGCCGGCTGCAGCACCGGGGCCTGCAATAGCGGGCGCAGTGGCGTTAGAGCCGCCACCCCAATTGCCAGCACCAAAATAGTAACTAAGGAGGAGGTTGCAATAGAAAGGGTAGAAATAATTTCATTCTCCCGCGTGCCGGACTTAACCCCTACCATATCGCGCGCGTTTACCGCGCAGGGAATTTTCATATTAATTAAATTGCCGGTAATAAACGCAAGGTAGCCGCCGCCCGAGCCCAGCATGGGGGTGTAAATTAAAAATTCGGCAACACTGCTGATCATCCAAATAAGGCCAACCGAAAAAAATCCTTTTCCTGCTGCGGCCAGGTTGGGGTACGCGCCCAAATAGCGGCCAATTAAAAACGGGGCGCCAACCAGCATGACCAAAACAATAACGCTGGCAATTCGACCAATTCGGTGAGTAGATTTTGTGTATTTTTCCCAGTTTAAGTTTTTGTTTTCTTCCATTTTTCTTCCCCCTTACAGTAAACGAATTACCACGGCCGAGGCCATGCCCAGCAGCATACTAACGGCAATCGAAAAATTATCTACAAACGCAAACTTTGGCTTTTTGCTAAGCCACACAAACAGCGCCATGGTAAGGCCGGATACCGCAACCACAACCAGCGGCGTCCAATCGCCCGAAAAGGTAAAAAGCCCCCCGGCCGAAATAAAGGCGCCAATGTAGCTGCCTATGTACGCGCTTACCAGCCCAATAAACATGGCCGTCATTGCCATATCGCCAAACCCAACGGCCCCGCCGCCGGTTTTGTTTAGGTTTAGCCGGCTGGTGTATTTGCGGTTAAATAAAACCGAAAGAATCATGCCCCACATAATGCAAACGCTCATTAACAGCGCAATGGTAGCAAAGCCCGAGGCTGTCATTTGCTCGGGTGAAAGCTTTTCCATGCCAACCTGTTCGGCAGCGGCCTGCGCCACCTGCGTTTCGTAATGCAGCGCCCCAATTACCGAAAGCCGCAGCCACGGCCACGGTATTCCCAGGCTGCCGGAAAGCGCAATTACCCCCAGCAAAATGCCAACGCTGGGCAAAACCGAAAAGGTTGCGCTGGAAACAATAACCCGCTTCATTTTAGCGGTATTAATGCCAATGGCTTTACCGGCGCGGTACGCTCGTACCATAAAAACAACGCACAGCAAAGCCACAAACGCAATAATGCCCCCGCAAATTAAATACATAGGGGCGCTGCTGAGTTTTCCTAAAATGCTCATTTTAAAACTCCTAACTGGCAAAACAGCCGTATGATTTGCGAAAAATTGTTAATTCTATTATAGTGCCTTTTATCGCGCCGCGCAACCCCGGTTTTGCAAAAAAGTCGTTTTAGCCCCAAAGCCGGCAGCTGCAGCCCAAACTCCGTTTTAGGCCGTTTGCCAACCGGCGGTTGCCCGTAAACAATTGGATTAAAGGCTAAAAGCAGCCCAAAGCCAAGGGTTATTTGCCCCAAAGCAACCGCAAACAGGTAATTCTGCGGCCGGTAGCAGAATTACCGTTTAGGCTGCACCGGGCTAAAACACCGCGCACCGCTGCAGCAGCAAACCACCGTGCAATTTATTTTAAAACAGCCTTACGGCCGGCCAAACGCCGGCAAAAAATTAGTAAAGGGGAATTTTTATGACAAACAAGTATTCCGGCACCAAAACCGAGCAAAATTTAATGGCCGCTTTTAACGGGGAATCACAGGCGCGGGGCAAGTACACTTTTTTTGCCGCCAAAGCCAAGCAAGAGGGGTTTGAGCAAATTGCCGCCCTGTTTTTAAAAACGGCCGACAACGAAAAAGAGCACGCAAAGATTTGGTTTAAAGAGCTAAACTGCCTGGGCGGCACCGCCGATAATTTGGAAAACGCCGCCGACAGCGAAAATTACGAATGGACCGATATGTACGAAAGATTTGCTAAAACCGCCGAGGAGGAGGGATTTACCGAGCTGGCCGCAAAATTCCGCCTGGTTGGGGCCATTGAAAAAATGCACGAGGAACGCTACCGTGCTTTGCTGAGCAATGTAAAATTGCAGGAGGTTTTTGCCAAGAGCTCGGTAAAAATTTGGGAGTGCCGTAGCTGCGGACACCTTGTGGTGGGTGAAAAAGCGCCGGTTGTTTGCCCAGTTTGCGCGCATCCGCAGGCGTATTTTGAAATTCACGCCGAAAATTATTAAAATCAACTTTGCGCTATTGGCGTTTGCCGTGCTCTTAGGGTGCAGTAAAACGCCCAACAAAATTAAACACCGTAAAGAATAAAAAAACAGCCGGTTGAAAATGCTTTTCAACCGGCTGCGCTGCATATTTTATTGCTTTAAAGGCCGGCAAAGCCAATAAGCTTTAGGCTTTAGGCAGCTTTAGCTTGCCTTTTTCAAAGTGGGCTTTGGTCTCGCGTCCTACAACGCCGCTTAAAAATACCAGCGCCACTAAGTTCGGAAAAGCCATTAAGCCGTTAAAAATATCTGCCATGCCCCAAACGGCCGAAACGGTTAAATACGGGCCAACGGCTACGGCTACTATGTAAATAATGCGAAAAACCAGCAATGCGCCTTTCTTTTTGCCACCCAGCAGGTACTCAACGCAGCGCTCGGCGTAATAGTCCCAACCCAAAATGGTAGTAAAGGCAAAAAAAGCTAAGCAAAGCGAAAGTATAATAACGCAAAGCTCGTTATTAATGGGTAAGCCCTGCTCCCAGGCCCAGGCGGTAACATTAAAGGCGTCTAAATTCTGGCCGGTTACATTCGGGTTCCAGGCGCCGGTTACAATAATGGTAAGGCCGGTCATGGTGCAAATAATAATGGTATCTACAAAGGTGCCCGTCATAGAAACCAAACCCTGCCGCACGCAGGAGTGCGTTTTGGCAGCAGCGGCGGCAATCGGGGCCGAGCCCAAGCCGGATTCGTTGGAGAAAATGCCGCGGCCAACACCCTTTTGAATGGCCGTTTTAAGGGTAAGGCCAACAATGGCGCCGCCAACCGCTTTAACATTAAATGCGCTTTGGCAGGCCAGCGAAACCGCAGCCGGAATTTTTTGTGCGTTGTAAATTAAAATTAAAATGGCAAACAGTACATAAGCCACCGCCATAAACGGCACCACAACCGAGGAAACCTTGGCAATACGCTTTACGCCGCCAATAATAACAAGGGCGGCAAAAAAGGTAACCAAAGCCCCGCAAATAACAACCGCTAAGGTAATGTCGCGTTTTTCATCTCCACTGCCAAGGGTAAATAACACCTGGCTGTTAAATACGCGGTCGGCCGCCGAGGTAATGCCGTTAATTTGGGTAATGGTACCAATGCCCAAAAGGCCGGCCAGCGCGCCAAACACGGCAAAAATTTTGCCCAGCCAGCGCCAGTTGCCGCCAAGGCATTCTTTCAATCCGCGCTCTATGTAATAAAACGGGCCGCCCAAAGCGTGGCCGTCGGCGTCTACTGTGCGGTATTTAATGGCCAGCAAGCCCTCAGAGTATTTGGTGGCCATGCCGAAAAATGCGGCAATCAACATCCAAATTAATGCGCCGGGGCCACCGGCTACAATAGCCGTTGCAACGCCAACAATGTTGCCCGTACCAATGGTGGCCGAAAGTGCCGTGCAAAGCGCCCCGAAGGAGGAAACCTCGCCGTGGCCGCCCTCCTCATTTTTTACCATAAATTTTAAAGCCTTGCCCAGGTGGCGAACCTGCACGGCGCGGGTGCGCACCGTAAGCAAAATGCCGGCGCCAATAATTAAAATAATCAAGACCCAGCCCCAAACAAAGCCGTCGACCTTATCAATAATTGCGTTAAGATCCATTGTTTCAAAACCTCCAAAATAAAAAATAGCCGCTGTTTTTTAACAGCAGCTAACAAAACAAAGCAACAACCCGGCAAAGGCACCGGCAAAACCGGCTTTTTTGGGGTTTATAAAAATTACTTTGTCCTTTTGCCTGAGAGTTTCACCAAAAATTAGCTTGCCCCTTCGGCCCCCGGCAAAAACACCGTAAAAACGCGGCGGTAAACCGGACTTCTCCAAAGCTGCTGCTTACTTACAGTTTGAGCGACATTCTGCAAGTAAGGGCTGCGAAAAAGGTAAAACAAACCAAGCCTACCTAAAAAACACAGCCTGCAATAAAATTATTATATCACAGTAATTTGCGCTTTGCAATAGCTTTTTGAATAATTTATGAATTTTTTGTTGTAGTCCGGTAATTCTTTGTCCGGCTATTTGGCTTTTGGCGCAACCACTGGGTAAAACACACAAGTTCTGCTCCAGCCCCTGCTTTGCAAAAAAAAATGTTTGCAAAGTAAAGCAAATTGTGGTATAATAATTGAATTAATTTTACTATGAAAGGCAGATGAATATCTTGAATATTCCAAACGCTTACCACATTGACCACACGGCAGATATTCGCCGCCTGGCCCAAAAATACTGCACCGGGCAGGTTATTGATCCGCAGCTTTACAAAAAGTACAATGTAAACCGCGGCCTGCGCGACCAAAACGGCAACGGCGTTATTACCGGTCTTACCGAAATTAGCGAGGTGAACGGTTTTACTTACATTGACGGCGTTAAAACCCCGTGCGATGGCGAGCTGTTTTACCGCGGCGTTAATATTCAAGACCTTACTGCCGGCTTTATGAGCGAGCAGCGCTTTGGCTTTGAGGAAACGGCCTACCTGCTAATGTTTGGCCAGCTGCCCACCCTGCAGGAGCTAACCGAATTTAAAGACCTGTTAGCCAATTACCGCCGGCTGCCGCCCAACTTTGTTAAGGATGTTATTTTAAACGCCCCAACGGCCGATATGATGAACTCCATGACCAAAAGCGTTATTACCCTTTCGGGGTACGACGAATTGGCCAACTGCAACGAAATTCCAAATGTGCTGCGGCAGACTTTGCAATTAATTGCGGTTTTTCCGCTTTTAGCGGCCTACGGCTACCAGGCCTACAGCCATTATATTCTAGATAAAAGCTTAATTATTCATAACCCCGACCCGGCTTTAAGCACAGCCGAAAATATTTTGCGTATTCTACGGCCCGATAAAAAATACACCGCGGCCGAGGCTCACATGTTAGATTTAGCATTGGTGCTGCACGCCGAGCACGGCGGCGGTAACAACTCTACCTTTACGACCCATGTGGTAACCTCCTCGGGTACCGATACTTATTCCACCATGGCGGCGGCTTTGTGCAGCCTAAAAGGCCCGCGGCACGGCGGCGCCAACATTAAAGTGGTGCAAATGTTTAAAGACCTAAAGCGCAAGGTGCAGCATTGGGACGATGACGAGGAAATTGCCGCTTACCTGCAGGCGTTGCTGAACCGTGAAGCGTTTGACAAGGCCGGGCTGATCTATGGCATGGGTCATGCTATTTATACCAAAAGCGACCCGCGCGCCGTTATTTTTAGAAAATTTGTGAAAGACCTTTCGAAAGAAAAGGGTAGGGAGGACGAATATCGCCTTTACAAGGCGGTTGAGCGCATTGCGCCGCAGCTGATTGGCAAAAACCGCACGGTTTACAAGGGCGTAAGCGCCAATGTGGATTTTTACAGCGGCTTTGTTTACGATATGTTAGGCCTGCCGTTGGAGCTGTTTACCCCCATTTTTGCCATTAGCCGCATTGTTGGCTGGAGCGCCCACCGTATGGAGGAATTAATTAACCAAGGCAAAATTATTCGCCCGGCTTACATTAGCGTTTCTAACCGCAGCACCTACTGCCCGTTAAACATGCGGTAAGGGTAAATTTTAAAATTGGCGATATATTATCCCGGCTTGTTCGGGCGTTTTGGCCCTTGCGACCGCGTTTGGTTAGCGGTAGTTTTGGGTTGGCAGCGGTTGGTTTGCAGCACTCTGCATAACAGCCTACAGCAGTATGCCCGCCCCGTTTTAAAGGGCAAAAGCCTTTCAAAAAAACACAGCAACCGCAATACCGACCGCGCAAAGCTTTGCGCGGTCGGTATTATTTTTGCTGTTGCCTTAACCCGGCTAAAGCTGCAAAACTTAAAAGCCCGCACCCAATTTTTTGGGTGCGGGCTTTTAAGTAATAAGAGGTGCCGCCTTTGTAAAGCAACAAAAATAAGTAACTTTGGGGCTGCCAACAATTAATTTTTAGGGCAGCGAAAATGGCAAGCTTTTAGGGTGATCACTCGGTAGTCCGGCAACTTTGCAGTCCGGCAACTTTGCAGTCCGGCAACTTTGCAGTCCGGCAATTTGGCTGTCCGGCAATTTGGCCACTCGGCCACTCGGCCAATCGGCAGCCTGGCAATTCAAGGCCGGGTACGGGCTTAAAATTGGCCAATTAGCTTTTCGGCACAGTGAATACCGTCTACCGCCGAGGAGGTAATGCCTCCGGCGTAACCGGCGCCCTCCCCGCAAGGGAAAATGCCTTGTACCGCGCTTTGAAAATTTTCGTTTCTTAAAATGCGTACCGGGCTGGAGCTGCGGGTCTCCGGCGCGGTTAAAACGGCGTCAGCCGCGTCAAAGCCTTTAATTTTTTGCCCAAAAAGGGGTAAGCCAGCTTGCAAGGCGGCGGTAACAAAGGGCGGAAACAGGCCTGCAAGGTTGGTAAAAACGCAGTTTGGCAACGCGGTTGGGGTAACGCTGCCAATTTGGTTTTTGGCCCCGTGCAAAAAGCTGCCAACCGTTTGGGCCGGCAGGCCCTTGCCGCCGGTTAGCCGGTAGGCGGCCTGCTCAATTTGCTGCTGCAGCACAATGCCGCCCAAGGGGCTTTGGCCAAAATCTTCGGGCAAAACGCTAACCAAAACGGCGGCGTTGGCATTTTGCCCGTTATGGGCCTTGTAGCTCATGCCGTTGGTTACATAGCTGCCGGCAGTGTCGCTGGCGTTTACAACAACGCCGCCCGGGCACATGCAAAAGGTGTAAACGCCGCGGCCGGCCGGGTGCGCGGCCAATTTGTAGTCGCTCGGCGGAAGCGGGGGGTGGTTTGGGCCGTACTGCGCGGAGTCTAACCGGGCTTGCAAATGCTCAATTCTAACCCCAACGGCAAACGCTTTGGCGCACAGAGGCACCCCTTGCTCGGCCAAATGGTAAAACAGCGGACGCGCTGCGTTGCCAATGGCTAAAATTAAGTGCGAGCAGGGTAGTGTTATGGCTTTCTTTTCCTGCTGGCAAATAAGGCCGGCCAACCGCCCGTTTTGCAGGCTTAGGCCGGTTACTTTGGTTGAAAATAAATATTCGCCGCCAAGGCGCAAAATCTCCTGCCGCATATTAAAAACAACGCGGCGCAGCACATCGGTGCCAATGTGGGGCTTGGCGTCGGTTAAAATATCCTTACTGGCGCCAAATTCGGCAAAGGTATTCAGCACGGTGCGAATTAACGGGTCTTTAATGCCGGTGTTTAATTTTCCGTCCGAAAAGGTTCCGGCGCCGCCCTCCCCAAACTGCACATTTGAAAGGGGGTCTACCGCGCCGCCCTGCCAAAAGCGCTGCACGGTTTTTTGTCGTTTTTCTACCGGCTCGCCCTGTTCAATAATCAGCGGCGGAACCCCGGCCTTGCACAGGGTTAAAGCGGCAAACAGCCCGGCTGGCCCGGCCCCCACAATAACGGGGCGCTGCGCTGGCAGGCGGGCGGCCGTAGGCCAGGCGTAGGGCGTTGGGGTAAAGGGGGCCGCATTTTTGTTTTTTAAGGCAATTTGCTCGTCGCTGGGGGAGCAAAGCTCAACCAAAAAGGTGCAGCAGTAATGGGCCTGCTCGCGCCGGCGGTAATCTAACGACTTTTTAAAAAGCGTTACCGTTTTAATTTTTTGCGGCGAAAGGTGTAAAAAAGCGGCCACGGCGGCGGGGTATTCGCTATCTTTGGCGCGCAGCGGCAATTTTACATTGTTTATTTTAATCATGCTTGTTCCCCCAAATAACGCGCGGCAGAATTGGCCGTTAACAAACCCGTGCGCCAGGCCCAGCTTAGGTTAAAGCCGCCGCAATCGCCGTCGCAATCCAGCACCTCGCCGGCGGCAAACAGCCCCGGCACGGTTTTAGACATTAAAGCGGTTGGGTAAAAGCCCAAAAGCGCCGCGCCGCCGTGCGTAACCTGCGCGTTGCGGTAGCCGGTGCTGCCGCGCACTAAAAAGGGCAGCTGCTTGCTTAAAGCGGTTAAAGCCTGCAGCTGCGGCGCGGTAAGGGCGCTGCAGGGCTGCCCAAAGGCAATGCCGCAATGGCGCTGCAGGGTTTGGCCAACCTTTTTGTGTAGCAGGCCGGTAAAAAATTCCTCGGTTGGAAGGTAGGCAAGCTGTTTGGCTCGGTCTAAAAACAGGCTAAAAAGCTTGTCCTTTGTTAAATTGGCAAAAAGGTCTAACCAAAGGGCGGTATTTTTTTGCTCGGTAACATAGCGGGAAAGCTGTAAAACCGGCGGGCCGGAAAGGCCGTAATCGCAAAACAGCACCTCCCCAAATTCGGCCGCCTGCGGCTTGCCGTTTTGCACGGCAGTTACCCGGCAAAGCAGCTTAATGCCCTTTAAGGGCTTGGTAAAGGTGTTTTCGGTTTTAACCTGCACCAGCGCCGGGGAGCAGGGGGTTATTGGGTGCCCCAGGCTTTGCAGCAGGCGGTAGCCCTCGCCGGTGCTGCCAAGGCGGTCGCCCCCGGCAAGGCCGCCGGTTGCAACCAAAACAGCCCGCGCCTGCAGGGTCTGCTCGCCGTTTTCGGTGTGGCAGGTTACGGTAAATTGGCTCGTTTTTTGCGCCCTTTGCAGGCCGGTTACCCGGCAGTTTAAAAACAGCTTTACGCCAAAGCCGGCAGCGGCAAAGCGTAAAGCGTCGGTAACGGCAGAGGCTTGTAGGCCGGCCGGGTAGGCTTTTTCGCCCTCAAAACAAAAAGGCACGCCAATGTTGGCAAAAAAGGCGGTAACGGTCTGCTCGCTTACGGCGTTTAAAATTTTTTCAGCGGCTGCGGGCGTACTGCTGTGGTAGCGGGCGGGGGTTACATTGCGGTTGGTAATGTTGCAGCGGCCGTTGCCGGTTACGCTAATTTTACGGCCAACCCGGCTGCCTTGCTCTAAAACCGCTACCGTTTTTTGCGGATTTTTTTGAGCAAAGGCAACGGCGCTGCAAAGGCCCGCGGCCCCGCCGCCTATGATTAAATAGTCAAACATCAGGCGTCCTCCGTTGCGGCATATTCCCGGTCTACCGTAACAACGGCGGTGTAGCGCGGGTCAATGAACCGGCAAACCTTTTTAATTTTTGCAATCAGCTCCGGGTCGGTCAGCTTGCTGCCACAGGGCTTAACAACATCAAAAATTAAATTTACATTGTTTTTGCCATCTACCATTCTAAAATCGTGTAGAGTCAGGCGGTCGTCAATAATTTTTAGGCCGCTTGCAACCTTTTGCCGAACTTCGTTTGTTAATTTGTCATTTACGGCAATCGGGTCAATGTGCAAAACAATCTCCAGCCCCAGCTCCTGCTTAATGCGGCGCTCGCAGGCGTCAACATCTTCGTGACAGGCAACCAGGTCTACATCACTGGGTACTTCTATGTGCAAGGAGGCAAAGGAGCGCCCCGGACCGTAATTGTGCACGATCAGATCGTGTATGCCAACAAACTTGTCGTACGAAAAAACAATGCGGTCAATGGCCTTAATGGTTTCCTTTTCGGGGGGCATGCCCAACAGGGGCTGAACCGTATCTTTAATGGTTACAATGCCGGAATAAAGAATAAACAGCGCTACCGCCGCGCTAACATAAGCGTCTAAATTCAGGCGGCCGGCCGTTACAAGGTAAAGCACCGTGCAAAGTAAAACCGCCAGGGTTGCAATACAATCGTTTATACTGTCCTGCGCGGTTGCCAGCAGGGCCTTAGAACCAATTTTTTTGCCTAATTTTTTTTGAAAAAAGAACATCCAAAGCTTAAGCAGAATAGAGGCACCCAAAACAACCGGCGTAAAGGTACTGACCTGCACGGCGGCAGGGTGCAGCATTAGCGAAATTGAGGATTTTAGCAGCTCAAAGCCAACTAAAATAATAATCACGCCAACCGCTAAGGCCGAAATATATTCTAACCGCCCGTGGCCAAATGGGTGCTCTTTATCGCCCGGCTTGGCCGAAAGGCGGTAGCCAATTTGGGTAATAAAGGCCGAGCCGGTATCGGAAAGGTTGTTAAAACCGTCGGCCGTAACGCCGGCGCTGCCGGTAAGCAGGCCAACGGTTATTTTTAAGGCGGCTAAAAGCAGATTGCAAACAATGCCGGTAACGGCGCCCAAGCTAATGTAGCAACCGCGGGTTTTTGGGCTTTTAGTATTTTCAGGGTCTTTTACAAATAAGTGAATGAGCAATTTGGTCATTACAATACAGCTCCAAGCCTTTAAAACTTGCTGCCCTTTGCACCCTTGGCCCCAAAGGCAGTTTGCGCTAAAATATTTGTGTTAATTTCAAACGCCAAGCTTTCGCGTTCGCGCTGGCGCTTAAAGGCCAGGGAAATTAGCCGGTCTAAAAGCTCCGGGTATTTTATGCCGCTGGCCTCCCACAAATAAAACGCCAGCGAGCCCGGAATAGTGTTAATTTCGTTTACAAAAATTTCTTTACTTTTGTTATCCATTAAAAAGTCTATTCTGGCAACGCCGTTTGCCCCAATGGCTTTAAAGGTGCGGCAGGCAAATTCTTGAATACTTTCGGTAACATCGGCCGGCAGTTCGGCCGGAAGCTTGCGGGTTAACGATTGCATTCCGCCGGATTTTTGGCCGCTGCTTAAATATTTATCTCCGTAGGAGAGAATTTGGTCGTGCATAACCGGCTCCTCGCAGGCCGAGGCCTGGCACTCAAAGCTGTCGCCCAGTACGGCGCAGTTAATTTCGCGCAGGTCGCAAATGGCGCGCTCTACCATAACCTCTTTGGCGTAGTGAAAGGCGTTTTTAATGGCGGCGCCCAGATCACCCGCGTTTTCTACCTTGCTAATGCCAATGCTGGAGCCCAAATTTACCGGCTTTACAATAACGGGGTAGGTAATAGATTTTTCTATGCGGTTTAAAATGTTTTGCTCGTATTCTACAAATTCACGGTCGGAAAATTTAATGCAGTCTAACACAGGGATCCCGTAGGCTTTTAGGGTGTTTTTAAACAGCACTTTGTTCATGCCAACGGCCGAAGCGGTTACATCGCAGCCAACATAAGGCAGGTGGAACATTTCTAAAAAGCCCTGCAAAGTGCCGTCCTCACAATTCGTGCCGTGCACAATGGGAAAGGCTACATCTACAAAAATGGGCTTGCGGCCGGTAAAATCGTTTTTCTTTTCGCTTTTTAGGCAGGCCTTGCCGTTTTCCATCGTAAAGCTGACCGGGGCCGCCTTTTTTAAAAGCTCCTCCAGCGCGTTATTGCCGCGGAAGGTGTTAATATCCAGCATGCTTTGAGATGTGTAAAACCGGCCGTTTTTGGCAATGTAAACGGGAATAATGTTGTATTTTGTTTTATCCATGCTGGCCATGGCCTGAACGGCCGAAATAATAGAAACCTCGTGCTCTACAGAATCGCCGCCAAACAGCACGGCTACATTTATAAAACCCTCTTGTAAATTGTTCATTTCAAGCTCTCCTTAAAAATGCTTAAACAAAGCCAACAAGCCCGCATTGAATGAAAGCGGTAAAATCTGCACTTTGGCTTTGCTAAAATACTTGTTAATTTGTTAAAACTAACCGGCGTAATTATCCGGCAAATCGTTTTCAAACAGCACAACGGTGTTGGGGGTGGTAATGTCTTTTAATAAATCCAACGCCTCTTGCAGGGTTTTGGTAACAACCAACTGCTCGGGCGGGTAATTTTGCTGTTCGGCCCCCGCCTTTAGCGGAACGGCGCGGTTTTCGCCAACTAAAATAATAGTGTCGCACACCTCGGCGGCAGCCTTGCCTAAGGCAACGTTGCTTTCGTACTCGGTTTCGCCAAGCTCTACCAACCCGGGGGTTACAATAATTTTTTTCATGCCGTTAAAGCTGCCCAGTACCCGCACCGCCTCTAAGCAGCCAACCGGGTTGGCGTTGTAGGCGTCATCCAGCAGGGTAGAGCCGTTGTAAAAGCTTTTTAGCTCCAGCCGGTGGGGCGTTTGCTCTAACCTGGTTACCGCAAACCGCAGCTGCTTGGGGGTAACGCCAAGGTCTAAGGCCATGGCGGCGGCACCGGCAATGTTAACCATGTTGTACTTGCCAAGCAGGCGGCTAACTAATTGAATTTCCTGCCCGTTGTACTTTAAGGTAAAGCTGCAGCCGTTTTTGTGTACTACCGGGCTTAGCACCCGGCAATCTGCCCCCTCGGCGGTGCCGTAGGTAATAACCTTAGCCCCTTGCGGGAGCTTTTTGGCGGCGTTAAGGGCGGGTTCACTGTCGGCGTTTACATAAATGCTGCCGCCGGCGGCAAGGCAGCTTTGGGCTAACTCAAATTTCGTATTGGCAACATTTTCAAGGGTTTTAAAAGTTTCTAGATGCTGGGGGCCAACGGCGGTAATAATGCCCGATTGCGGGTGGCAAATTTCGCACAGCTCGGCAATATCCCCAACATTTTTAGCCCCCATTTCGGCAATAAAAATTTCGGTTTCGGGGCGTAAATGCTCCCGCACGGTGCGCACAATGCCCATAGGGGTGTTAAAGCTGCCCGGTGTGGCAACAACATTGTATTTTTCGCTTAACAGGCGGGCCAAAACGGTTTTAACGGTTGTTTTACCAAAGCTGCCGGTAACGCCCAAAACCTTTAGGTCGGGGTGTGCCGCCAAAATTTGCTTGGCCTGCTTTAAGTATTGGTTGGCAATGGCCTTTTCTACCGGCAAAGCGCAGTAAAAGCCGGTTAGCATTAATAAAAACGGAAAATAAGCAAACAGTAAGGTTAAAGTGCCCCAAAGGCGGTAAAGCCCGGGCAGCAGGCAGTAAAAAATTAACGGCAAGGCGCTTAACACGGCCGTGGCGGCAATTAGGCGCTTTACCCGCGCGGTGTACACCAGCTTTTTAATTGCCCGCTTTTGCGCGGCGTGCCAGGTAAGGCAGCTAAAGCCAAAAACAATAATTGAAATGGGCAGCAAAAAGTGCCCGCAGTTTAGGTACATTAGCCCAAAGGCAACAACAAAAAGCAGCGGGCAGAATAAATTCGGCACGGTAAAGCTGCTCTTCAGCCACCCAAAATAGCGGGAGGGGAAATAGCTGTTTTGCTGCAGCATGTGCAGGTGGCGCTGCATAAAAACCAGCCCGCTAAGGGCAAAAAACAAAAAGGAAAATAGCAGTAAGAAACTCATTAACATAAACCTCCAAAAGGCTTTTCACATCATTTTAAGCTGCGGCAGGCCAAAATTCGGGCTGCGAAAAAGGTGGAAAGAAGCGGGCCGCAAAAACCGTAAACCAAAAATACACCGCAAATACACTGCGTAAACCGGGTACGCCAACCGCAAACCGGGCTACGCCAAAAAGGCGGTTAAAATGGCGTTGGTTTCGCCCGGGTGCTCTAAAAACGCAAAGTGCCCGCAGCCTTTAAAGGTGCAAAGCCCGGCGTCGGGAATTAATTTTTCCATAATTTTAGCGTCTTTCAGCGGGGTAGCGGTGTCCTCTTCCCCCCAAATCAGCAGGGTGGGGCAGGTAATTTTGGGTAAAAGCTTAGTGGCGTCGGTGTGAATTAGCTGTACCAGCGTTTGCCGCATTACCGGGGAGGCGTTATTATAATCGGCCGAGCCAAAATAGCTGCGAACCGATTGCAGCGCCTGCGCGGTGTGGCTTTTTAAGCCCGGCAGCGTTAAAAAGAATTTTGCCGTTTTAAAAGCGGCCAGCCGTAGGGTTTTAAGGGGGCTTTGCGGGGGCTTTAAACCGGCGCTGTCAAACAATACGGCCTTTTGGGCGGTCAGGCGTCCGGTGCCCAGCAAATGCAAGGCAACCCGCCCGCCGTTAGAGTGGCCCATAAGAATTAAATTTTTAAGCTCTAACGCCTGTACAAAGGCAGCAACCAGCTCGGTGTAATCGCTTAGCTGCATGGGGCTTTCAGGCTCCGGGCTTTCGCCACAACCCGGAAAATCTAACGCGATAAGGCGAAAACGGTTGCTAAATGCAGTAATAATCGGGTTCCATACCGCGGTAGAGGAGCCCCAACCGTGCAGCAGCAAAATTGGCGTGCCGCTGCCCTGCTCGGTGTAATGTATGTTGTAGCCGTTGACTGTAATATTCAACCAAGGCACCGTCCTTTAACACAAATTCTTTGGGAAAGCTTGTTGGCCCGACTGCAGGGCCTGCAAAATACAGCGTGCTTTTGCGTTTTTGGCTTTTTATTATGGTTTTAAACAAGGCTAAAAGCGTGCAGCCGCTTTTAACATAAATATAAATACAATACTTCAAAATATTATACCAAATTTTTACCCGTTTGAGAAGTGCTTTTTTAAATTTTTCCGCTTTGTTTTAAAAAATTCGGGTAAAAACGGGTCGGTCGGCCGGCTTTGCGCAATAAAATGCCAATCATGTTGCTTGGCGGCGGTGCCGGCATTGTTCAAAGCAGGGCCGTTAATTTTGCTTTACAAACGGCTTTAAAGCGTGTATTTTTGCCAAAATGACTGCCGGTAGGCCGTTGGCGTTACGCCAACCTCCCGCTTGAACACCTTATTAAAATATTGCTGGCAGCCAAAACCGGCTTCTGTGGCAATTTTGCCTATATCAATTTCGGTTTCCCAAAGCAGGCGCTTGGCGCGGTCTAACCGGCAATTTTGCAAATAGCGGTGCGGGGTAAGGCCGCAGGCCTCGGTAAACAGGCGGTGGAAATAAATTTCGCTTAAATGTACACTGGCGGCAATGTCGCAAAGCCGAATGGGCTCGGCCAAATGCTGGTTCATAAAGGCTTTGGCGGCCGCAATGCTTTGGTAATTGGCGCCGCTGCGGTGGGCCGGGATTTTGGCATCGGTCAAAATTTGCTCCAGCAGCAGTAACAGCTTGCCGTAAAAGCGCAGGGAGTTGCTTTGCTCGCTTAGCAAAATAACCTCCTCTAACATACTGCAAATGCGCCCGGGGTGGCTGCTGCAAAAATAATCCGGCGCGTGTTGCAGCCGTTCGGCCAGCTCGCCCGTGGCGCAGAATTTTAAAAACGCCGTTTTAAAGGGTAAAAAACTGTACCGCTCCTGCCCCGGCTTTGCAATTTGAATGTGGTTTTTTAAAATAGGGTAAACGCGCCCGTTGGTTACTGTTTTAAGGCCGTTTGCCAAATAAAATTCAACCTCAAATTGCGTTACCTTGCGCTTTGGCGACTGCTTTAGCCCGCTGAATTTACTGCAATCAAAATAACCGCATTCTATTTGGGTTGGCAGCTGTAACATTTTAAACCCCCAAAAAAGTAAGAAAAGTTAAAAAAGAACTAATCTTTTCTATATATTTTTCTGTATTATATCACTATAATAAAGTAAAATATTTTAAATGTCAAGGGGCGATTTTATGAAACCCGTACAATACCGAATTACCAAAACCGTTATTCCAACCTACCCACAGCCGCAGCCCGAGGAGCTGCCTATGTTTGCCGAAAACCGCGTGCATCAGCGCACCAGCGGCCGGCCGTACCCCAACAAGGTTGTGCTTTCGGTAGACCGCAGCTGCAAGGAAAACAAAGAATACACCCTAATTACCTTAGAAAACGATTATGTTAAAATTGAGATTTTGCCCAAAATTGGCGGCAGAATTTATTCGGCCTTAGATAAAACAACCGGGTACGATTATTTTTACAAGCAGCATGTAATAAAGCCGGCGTTAATTGGGGTGCTGGGCTCTTGGATCTCGGGCGGGGTGGAATTTAACTGGCCGTTTCACCACCGGGCCTCGGGCTTTATGCCCTGCGATTACAAAGTAGAGGAGCTGCCAAACGGTGCGGCCGTTTGCTTTCTTGGCGAGCACGACCCCATAGACCGCATGAAAAGCCTGGTGCAAATTATTTTGCGCCCGGACGCCACTTTTTTAGAAACTAAGGTGCGCCTTTACAACCGTACGGCGGGCAAAAGGTCGTTTTTATGGTGGGAGAATGCCGCCGTGCCGGTAAACGAGCAATATCAGATCTTTTTTCCGCAGGATGTTTCGTATGTAAATTTTCACTACTTAAAATCCCGCACTACCTACCCCGTGGCCGGCAACGGCGTTTACAACGGGATCCCCATGCAGCAGGAGCGGGATATTTCCTGGCACAAAAACACGCGGGAGGCCACCTCTTACTTTGCGGCCACCTCTGACTACGACTTTTTTGGCGGCTACGATCACGGCAAGCAGTGCGGCGTGGTGCATATTGGCAACCATCACCTTTCGCCCGGCAAAAAAATGTTTACCTGGGCTTACGGGCAGCTGGCAAAATCTTGGGAGAATGCTTTAACCGATACCGACGGCCAGTATGCTGAGCTTATGGCCGGTTCGTATTCCGATAATCAGCCGGATTTTGCCTGGTTAGACCCGTACGAAACCAAGGAGTTTAGCCAATATTGGTACCCTATTTTTAAAATTGGCGCGCCAACCTTTGCCAATTTAAACGCCGCTTTTCGGTTGGATCGCGCCGCCGGCACTTTTACCCTGCAAACTACCCGCAGCTTTCAAAACGCCGAAATTAAAATTTTTAATGAGGATGGCGTTTATTTTACCAAAACCTGCAGCTTAACCCCCAACACGGTTTTTTCGGCTAAGCTGCCAAAATTGCCTAAGTTGGTTACGGTGCAAATAACGGCCAACGGAGCCGTGCTTGCCGCCTACACCGAGCAAAATTTTAACCGGTTGAATATGCCGCCGGTAATTCAGGATATGCCCGCTGCCGCCGGTATGACCGACCCGGACGAGCTGTACCTTGCCGGGGTGCATGTTGCCCAGTACCGCGACCCGGCCACCGAGCCGGACGCCTATTGGCTGCGCGCCTTAGAACGCAAACCAAACCACGCGCCCAGCCTTTTGGCCTTGGCCGAATACGAGCTGGAGAGGTTTGATTTAACCGCTGCCGAGCATTACGCCACCCGCGCCCTGGCCGCCTTAACCCTTTACAACGCCCACCCGCAAAGCGGCATGGTCTATTACCTTTTGGGCCGCATTTTTGAGGAACAAAAAAACTTTAAAGCCGCTTACAACAACTATTATAAAGCCTACTGGGCGGCCGATTGCGTGGCCAAGGCCATGACCCGCATTGCCGTGCTGGATTTAAAAAACAACGACCCCGCCGCTGCCGCCGAGCACGCCCGCTGCGCCTTAGAGCACGGCAGCAAAAACAGCCTTGCGTTAGGCTGCCTGTTGCTTTCTTTGCAAAAGCAGGGCCGCGCCAAGCAGGCCGCCGATTTGGCCGGGCAGCACCTTGCGGCCGACCCGTTAGACCATTTTATTCGCTTAATTGCCGGGGCAGACAATTTTTACGCGCCGCTGGCCGCCAACCCGGTGCAAACCTGCTTAGACCTTGCATTTGATTTATTGGATTTAGGCCAAACCGAGCTTGCTTTGCAGCTGCTGAGCGGGCTGGGGCAAAAACGTCCGGATTGCCGGCAAAAGCCGCTTTATTACACCTTGGGCTACCTGCAAACCCTTTTGGGGCAAAACGCAGCGGCCAGCTACCAAAAAGCTGGGCAGACGCCGTTGGGGCCTTGCTACCCCCACCGTTTTGGGGAAATTGCCGTGCTGCAAAACGCCCCAAAAACCGATGAAACAGCCAAAATGCTGCTGGGCTGCCTTTATTACAACCGGCGGCACTACCAAACTGCCGCAACGCTTTGGCAGCAAAGCCAAAGCAGCCTTGCCGCGCGCCGCAACCTTGCCGTGGCCTATTTTAGCCACTTAAACCGGCCGGACGAGGCACTGAAAATGATGCAGACCTTGGTTTTAGAAAACCCGACCGACCCGGAGCTTTTGTACGAAACGGTAGTGCTAATGGATAAACTGAGCACCCCGCCCGCGCAAAAAATTAAGCTGCTGCGGGCCGCGCCCGCTTTACAGCGGGACGACCTTTTAACGGAATTGGCCAAGGCCTACAACCAGGCGCTGCAGCCCGAAAAGGCCTTAGCCGTTTTAATGGGGCACCCCTTTGTTCCGTGCGAGGGCGGCGAGCACACCGTTGCCGACCAGTACCTTTTTGCGCATTTAACCCTTGGCCGCAGCCTTTTGGCGGCCGGCAAGCCGCAGCAGGCTCTGCAGGCTTTTCAAACCGGGCAGCGTTTGCCGCAAAGCTTGGGCGCCGGGCTTTGGAACCGCTGCAAGCTGGTTCCGCTGCGTTTTTTTGAGGCCTTGACCCTAAAGCAGCTTGAAAAAGCAGAGCCGGCCAATTTAATTTTTAAAGATATTGCAGAAATAGAGGTAGAATATTTTAGCAATATGCATTTAAAAGAGCTGCCGTATTTTAAAGCCTTGGCCATGCAGCAGCTGGGGCAGCGCACCAAAGCGCAGCAAACTCTTACCGCCGCGTTAAGGGAGTGGCAAAAATTCGGCGAGGTTCAAGATAACGGCTTTTTTAACACCACCCCGTTTTTTATTCCTTTTATTGAAAGCCCTAAAAAGCTGCGCCGCGCACAGTATTGCTACCTTTTAGCCCTGTGTAACAGCTTTATGAAGGAGCCAAACACCGCGCGGCAGCTGTTGCAGGAAAGCCTTGCCAAAAACAGCGAGAACCTGTTGGCCCTTAGCTTTTTAAAATTCGGTTTTCCGGGTTAAAGCCCGTTGGCTCGGGCCGGTAAAAATTTAGCCGCAGCGCCCGCTGCCAAGGTTAGCCCTAAGCTGGCCCGGGCAAAGGAAAAATAACAGCCCTTTGGGCTGGCAGCTTTGTACGCCGCAAGCCTTAGGCGGCCGTACCGAAAGTGTTAAAAATCTTGGAGCAGGGGGAGCGGCCGCGCTCCTTGTGTATAAAATACCCTTGGGGCGGGCGTTTAAATCGGCCAATCAATTTAATTCACCAATTAAAACAGCTTCATTTTACAAAAACAAAAAATCAACCGCGCAGCACCGGTAAACCGGGTTGCTGTGCGGTTGATTTTTAAAGTTTGGGCTTATTTTTTTAAATGGTTACTGTAAAGCGTCTACAAAAGCGGCAATGGCGTCGCCGTTTTTGCGGTCAAAATCAAACGGCTTTTGCAGCATGGTCCAGGTTTCGGGGTGGGTGGCGGTGTCGCCCGGCTGCATAACGCGCTGCTCCGAAAGGGTCTCAATTTCAATAAACAGGCCGCAGCAGTAGGTTTCCATAGAAACGCCGCCGTCCGGGTAGCGGCCGGTGGGGTGGTTTTGGGCGTACTGCTTTTTAAACACGCTGTTTTGCAGGGCGTAATAAACCGTGCCGCGGTTTAGGTCAAAACCCAGCTTAAAGGGGTCGGGCCTTTCGGGGTCTTGCTTTACGGTAACAAAGTTTTTGCCAAAGTAAATGCGCTCGTCTGAAATATCGTCGTAAGACCAAATTGAAATAACCCGGTTGTGCAGCAGGCCGGTGTTGTTTTGGTTGGTGGGAATAATCAGCGTGCCGTTTTGGTTGCACACCGAAAGCGCCCAAAGCGAAAGATCCTGCGGTTTAGCGCCAATGTTTTTCATTTGGTGCAGCACCTTCATTTCCGGCTTTTCCGGGTCCATATTAAGCTCAAAGCCCATGGCAAGGCCGTTTTGGGTTTGCGGATTTTGGGTTAGGCGAACGCCGTTTTCAGTAAATTCGTAGGTTACCGGCTCGCAGTCGGGGTAGTAGGTGTTTGGCATTACCTCGGGCGAGGCCCAAAGCCGGTGCCCGCCGTAGTTGTTCCAGGTGGCGCCGGGGTAAAAGTGGGCGTCCATTTGCGTGTTTTGAATGGGCTCAAATTCGTCTTTTTTGGTGCACATTACATTTTCGCCCCCAACAAAGCCGAAAAATACAATGCGCGGGCCAAGGTCTACGGTTGCAATCGCTTCAATAATCCCGTTAGAAAGCTTTACGCATTTACCGTAGTTTTTAAATTCTGTTACGCTTTTGGTTACCATGAATAATATCCCCTTTATTCTTGCCGCGGCCCCAAAGCGGGCTTGCGGTGTTTAAAAATATTTTAACAGGCGGCCAAACGGATTTTTACCTTATTGGCCCGCCCGCTAAAAGCGGTTGTAATGTTTGGCGGGTGTAAGAACTTCCCGCCCTTTGCCGGTGCCGGCAGCAGTTTAATTTTTGGCTTAGCCCTGCGGCTGCGTGCGCCATGGTTATAACCCGGCGCCCGGCGCGCGTTTTAAAACGCAGCGTATTTAATATTGAACGGCCGGCACTGTTGTTGAACCGCCGGTACTAAATTAAAAGGTTTTAAACAGCTTGGTGGTGTAATCGGTTTTGCCGCGGGTGGGCTTTTGCAGCATCATAGAATAAACATCTCCGCAGCGGGCCTCTAACAATGCCAGCTGCTCGGCGTAGTCGCCCAAACGCTCAGCCTCTTTTAACGAGGCAATAAGCGGAACGGTTGCCTTCTTGTGCGCTAATGAAAGCACCTCGGCGCCGGTTTGGTTCATGCCAAGCACCCGGCAGTAGGGCACCGGCCGCTGCTGCATGCCAAATCCAATGCCCAAATAGCCGCAAAGCCCAATGCGGCGGATCCGCGCAAAAGAGTACCGCTTGGATTTTACCGCTTCGTAAATTTCCTGCAAAGTAGCGTAAGAGTTTGCCGCAATGCTCAGCTTGTTGTGTAAGCCTTCGGAAACATCGGGAATTCGCTGCAGCTGCGCGGCGGTTGCCGTGCGCAGGTAGGTTACAATGGCGCGGTCTAAGTAGTCTATGCTGGCAATTTGCCCAGTTTGCAGGGCGTGCTCTACCGCGGCAAGGCTGGCGGCGGGTAAAAAGGCCTTGTATTCCCCCCCGGTGCGAATGCGCTCCCGCAGCAGGGTGGCCGAGGCCAGATTTTTAAAAGAACTTGCACTGTTGTGCCCCGGGCCAATGCGCTTTACGCAAAAGGGCGTAATAGGGCTTTGCAGCGCCTGCAAAGCGGCGCAGTATTCAACGCCTAAAATATCGTTCGGGTTTTGCAGCAGGGTAAGGTCGGCCGCCGGGTTTATTAAGCCAACGGCGTTTTGCCGTGCGGTGGCAAAGGGCAGGCCCTTTTGCAGCTGCTCTTTTAACGCAGTTTTGTAAAGCCCCGTTTCCAGCAGGGCGGCAATGGCGTTAATTTGTTTCATATTGCCGTTTTCGCTGCCAAAGCAAAGGCCCTGCACAACGCCAAGGCTGTGCAGCAGGCCAACGGCGCCGCGCGCAAAAAACATGGCGGTAGAAAGGCTGTAAGGCGCCGGCAGCTCAATAACAAGGTCGCACCCGCATTCCACCGCGGCGCGCGCCCGCGCGAATTTAGAAAGCAAAGCCGGCTCCCCGCGCTGCACAAAATTGCCGCTTAAAACGCAAACAACGGCGTTATACTGCTGCTTAATTTGGCTTATTAGGTGCAAATGCCCGTAATGCAGCGGGTTAAATTCGGCAACCAGGCCGCAAATTTTCAAGGCCGGCCCCCCTTTACAAATTATTCACCGAAAAATACTTGCAATAAAGTTAAAATTATAGTATGATAATTAAGTAAAAAACCGGGCGGGTGTTGCGCCCGTGCCGCAAATAGAACGGCACTTATTATAATACACGAATTGCACCGCCGGTGCAAGGGCTTTTTTACCTTAATTTTTGCCGTTGAGAGGATGTATTAATTTTTATGAAAATTTTAGTAATTAACGCCGGCAGCTCTTCTTTAAAGTATCAGCTGATCGACATGGAAACCAAAACCGCCCTGGCCAAGGGTAACTGCGAGCGTATTGGCGCCGAATCGGTTTTAACCCACAAAACGGCCGACGGCCGCAAAACCGTGCTGGAGCAGGCCATGCCAACGCACAGCGAGGCCTTTGGCGCCGTAATTAATTGCTTAACCACGGGCGAGGGCAAGGTAATTGAAAGCCTGAAAGAAATTTCGGCCGTTGGGCACCGTGTGGTGCAGGGTGGCGCAAAGTTTGCAAAGTCTATGCTGGTAAACGATGAAGTTTTAGCCGAAATTGAGGCGCTTAGTCCGCTGGCCCCGCTGCACAACCCGGCCAATGTGCTGGGGATTCGGGCCTGCTCGGCCGTTTTAGGCAAAGAGGTGCCGCAGGCAGTAGTGTTCGACACTTCTTTTCACGCTACCATGCCGCCCAAGGCCTACCTTTACGGTGTGCCCTACAAGTATTACGAAAAATACGGCGTGCGCCGCTACGGTTTTCACGGCACCTCGCACCGCTATGTTAGCGCTAAGGTTGCCGAGCTGATGGGCAAAGACCTTAAAGATTTAAAAATTATTACCTGCCATTTAGGCAACGGGGCCTCTATTACCGCGGTGCAAAACGGCAAATCGGTTGACACCACCATGGGCTTTACCCCGTTAGACGGCTTTATGATGGGCACTCGCAGCGGCTCGTTAGACCCTTCGGTTGTAACCTTTATTGAGGAAAAGGAAAATTTAACCCCCGCCGAGATGGATAAAATGCTGAACAAAGAATCCGGCGTTTTGGGCATTACCGAGTTTTCAAACGACAACCGCGATGTTACCGAGGCGGCCCACAACGGCAATAAGCGCTGCGCCCTGGCGCTGGAAATGCAGCGTTACCAAATTACCAAATATATTGGCGGGTTTGTTGCCGCCATGAACGGTGTAGACGCCATTGCCTTTACCGGCGGTATGGGCGAGAATAACGCCGACCTGCGTGAGGAAATTTGCGATAGCTTTGGCTATTTTGGTATTGAGTTGGATAAACCGTTTAATAACGAGCACGCCCACATTCGCGGACAGGACCTTAAAATTTCTACCCCGAATTCGAAGGTTGCGGTTTTTGCAATTTCTACCGATGAGGAAATGGTTATTGCGCAGGATACTTTAGCGCTAATTGGGCAGCACTAATTTTGCAGTAAAGCGTTTTGGTGCCGGCAAATTTTTTACGCCGAAGTTTTTGCACGAATATTATAATATTATTGTATTTACTATTGTTTTTGGGCTTTTTGGGGCAGGGCGCCTTTGCCGGTGGGCTTTGGTGCTTTGCAAAAACAAATCTACAAAGGGGATATTGCAGATGCGTATTGAGGAATTAAAAAACAGCATTGCGGCAGGGGATTTTGACCGCGATTTTGAGCTGCTTTACAACGAGCATGAGCAGGCCCGCACCCGCTACACGGGGGCGGCAGACCGTTTTGCCGAGCTTTACGGCGAGGGCGAGGGCGCCCGCCTGTTTAGCGCGCCCGGCCGTACCGAGGTTGGCGGTAACCACACCGACCACCAGCACGGCTGCGTGCTGGCCGGCAGCGTTAATTTAGATGTTATTGCCGTTGCCGCCCCGAATAACGAGGGTGTGGTCCGCATTAAATCGCACGGGTTTGAGATGGACGAAATTGACCTGAACACCTTAACGCCGGTTGCGGCCGAAAACGGCAAAGCCGCGGCGCTTATTCGCGGAATGTGCGCCTTTTTTAAACAAGAGGGCTACCAAATTGGCGGCTTTAACGCCTACACCACCTCTAACGTTTTAAAGGGGTCCGGGCTTTCCAGCTCGGCCGCGTTTGAGGTTTTGGTAGGGGTTATTTTAAACAGCCTTTACAACGGCGGAACCGCTGCCAGCGCCGTTACCATTGCCAAGCTTGCCCAAAAGGCCGAAAACCAATTTTTTGGCAAGCCCTGCGGGTTAATGGATCAAATGGCCAGCTCGGTAGGCGGTTTTACCGCCATTGATTTTAACAACCCGGCCGACCCGATTATTGAAAAGGTTAGCTTTGACCTTGCCGCCCACGGGCACAGCCTTTGCATTGTTAACACCGGCGGCAACCACGCCGATTTAACCGAGGATTACGCCGCTATTACCCGGCAGTGTAAGCAGGTTAGCAAGGCCCTGGGTAAAGAATTTTTGCGCGAGGTAGATGAATCGGCCTTTTATGGCAGTATTGCCGCGTTAAGAGACGAATTTGGCGACCGCGCCGTGCTGCGCAGCATGCACTTTTTTGCCGATAATAAACGCGCCGTTGCCGAAAAGCAGGCTCTGCAGCGGGATGATTTTAACGCCTTTTTAAAGCTGATTACCGAATCGGGCAATTCCTCGTTTAAATACCTGCAAAATGTGTTCTCGGTTTCGGCGCCGGAGGAACAGGGCCTTTCCTTAGCCTTAGCGTTAACCGAGCGGTACTTAAACGGCCTTGGCGCCTGCCGCGTGCACGGCGGCGGCTTTGCCGGAACCATTCAGGCCTTTGTACCCACCAATATGCTGGCCGGATACAAGGAAATGATAGAAGATGTTTTTGGCCGCGGCAATTGCCATGTTTTAAACATTCGCCCGGTTGGGGGCTACGCCTTAACCGGCAAATAAATTTATTTAAACGGGTGAGAAGAATGAAAAAATTAATATTTCGCACCGCTTTACTGTGCGGCGTGGCCGCTTTTGCAGCCTTAACCTTTACCGCATGTAAGGGCAAAAAAACCGAAAACAGCAGCACCACCAATTCTCTGCCGTCGAACGCCTCTATGGCCGAAAACACCTCCGGTAATTTAAACGGCAGCTCGCAAGAGGCTAATTCAACCGGTTCTAAGGCGCAGCAGGGCCAAAACGGCACCACCGGCGGCAGTAACAGCAAGGGGAACGATGTTGTTATTGACATTGGCGAGTTGGATTTTAGCTCTACCAAACAAAACGGCGGGGGGCAAACCTCCTCCGGCAAGCCGAACAATACCTCCTCCAGCAAGCCGGGCAGTTCCTCGAACAGCCCCAGCAACAGCAGTTCCGCAAAAAATGACGGCTGGACCGGAGATTACATTATTAAAAGCAAAAATAAATAATCTTAAAAACCGTTTTAAAATCAGTAACAGGGCGTAAAAGCCTTGTTACTGGTTTGTTTTCGTATTGCCGCGGGGCAAAATTTTGCAAAAAGCGCAAATTTTTGTTCATGCGAGCATTTAGCAGGGGGCATCATAGTGGCAGATAACAGACCGATCGGCGTTTTTGATTCCGGCCTGGGCGGGCTTACCGTAGTACGGGAGCTGAAAAAAATTTTAAAAAATGAAAGCATAGTGTATTTTGGCGACACGGCACGGGTGCCCTATGGTAACCGCAGCGCCCAAACGGTTTGCCGCTACGCAAAAGAGGATGAGCATTTTTTGCTTACCAAAAATGTTAAAATGATTATTGCGGCCTGCGGTACGGTATCTTCCGTTGCGGGGGCGGCGGCCAAGGGGCTGCCGGTGCCTTATTTTGAGATGGTTACCCCGGCGGCCGAGGCCGCCGTTGCACAAACCCAAAACCAAAAAATCGGCGTAATTGGCACAGCGGCAACCGTTAACAGCAAGGCGCACGCAAAAAAAATATTAAGCCTGTTGCCAACGGCGCAAATAACGGCCGTTAGCTGCCCGCTGTTTGTGCCGCTGGTAGAGGCGGGGTGGATCCAAAAAGGCGACCCGGTTACCACCGCTACCGTTGCCCGCTACTTACAGCCGCTGCGGCAGGCGGGGGTAGATACCTTAATTATGGGCTGCACCCACTACCCGGCCATTGCCGAAACCATTGCTGCCTACATGGGTCCCGGCGTACAGTTGATTAACATGGGCACCCCGGTTGCCAAAAAGGTAGACCGCTTTTTGCAGCAGCATGGGCTTGGCGCCACTGCCCCGGCAACCTACCGCTATTATGTAACCGACAGAATGGATTCTTTTTCCAGCATTGCGGCGGTTTTGTTGGGGGAAAACATTGAAGACCGGGTGCAGACTATTGAGCTGAACCAATTAACGGAGGAACAGCCGTGACTAGCGCTACCGTAACGGTGCAAACCGTGAACCTGGTTCAGGGGGAAAAAAGCAGCTTTAAAACCCGCTGCAGCGGCACCTATTTTTACAAAAACGGCATGGCTATTGTACAGTACACCGATGTACTGTACGGCGACGCCGAGCAGGAAATTAAAACCTCGGTAAAAATTTTTAACAACACAGTAACCCTTACCCGAAACGGCGAGGCCCAAAGCCGCATTGTTATTACGCCGGGCCAGCGGCAGGCCTGCGTTTACGAAACACCCTACGGCAGCTTTGTTTTTGGCTTTACCGGCGAAAAGCTGCGCCACCGTTTTACCGAGCAGGGCGGCGAGTTGTTTGTGCGCTACCGGGTAGATACCGAAAAGCAGCCCCTGCAAACCAACGAAATTACCCTAAAAGTTAGGAAGTGCGAACCATGACAGACATGGCAACCAAAATAAAAGCAGAAATTAAAGAAATGATTTTAGCCGCCGCCGGCCAGGCGGTTGCAAGCGGCGCGTTTTTGGCGGTGCCGCTGCCCGGCTTTAACATTGAAAGCCCGGCCGACCGTGCCCACGGTGATTTTGCCGTAAACGCCGCCATGGTTTGGGCCAAGGCGCTGCACCGGGCCCCGCGCGCCATTGCCGAAACGCTGCTGCAAAACATGCAGCCAAACCCGCTGGTTACAAAGGTAGAAATTGCCGGCCCGGGCTTTATTAATTTTTACCTAAGCAACGCCTATTACGCCGGCGTTTTGCAGGCAGTGTTCAGCGCCGGCAGTAGCTACGGCCGCAGCAATTACGGTAAGGGCAAAGCCGTTTTGGTAGAGTTTGTTTCGGCCAACCCTACCGGCCCTATGCACATTGGCAACGCCCGCGGCGGCGCCCTGGGCGACGGTATTGCCGCCGCTTACGACTGGGCCGGTTACGCCGTTTCGCGCGAGTTTTATGTAAACGACGCCGGTAACCAAATTAACAAATTTAAAATTTCGTTAGAGGCGCGGTATTTGCAGCTGTTTGACCCAACGGTGCAAATTCCGGAGGACGCCTATTTGGGGGAGGATATTACCGCCCACGCCAAAGCCTTTGCCGAGCTGAACGGCGATAAATATTTAAACACCAGCACCGAGGAGCGGCAAAACGCCCTGTGCGATTTTGCCCTGCCGAAAAATATTGCCAAATTAAAATCGGACCTTGAAAAGTACCGCATTACCTACGACCGCTGGTATTTAGAAAGCTCGCTGCATGAAAGCGGCAAGGTGGCCGAGATTATTGAAAAGCTGAAAAAAACCGGCTACACCTACGAGCAGGAGGGCGCTTTGTGGCTGCGCTCTACCGAGCTGGGGGACGAAAAAGACCGCGTTTTGGTGCGCGCCAACGGCGTGCCGACCTACTTAGTGCCGGATATTGCCTACCATTACGACAAGCTGGTAACCCGCAATTTTGATTTAGCAATTGATGTTTTAGGGGCCGACCACCACGGCTACATTGCCCGTATGATGGCGGCGTTAACCGCCCTGGGCGCCCCGGCCGACCGGTTGAAAATAGTTATTATGCAAATGGTTCGGCTAATTAAAAACGGCGAGACCTACAAGCTTTCTAAACGATCCGGCAAGGCCGTAACGTTGGAAACACTGTTAGACGAGGTGCCGATTGACGCAGCCCGTTATATTTTTAACTCCAAAGAGCCAAATACGCACCTGGAGTTTGATTTAGACCTGGCGGTAGAGCAATCCAGCCAAAACCCGGTTTACTATGTACAATACGCGCACGCGCGCATTTGCAGCATTTTGCGCAACCTAAAGGCCGAGGGCATTGAGCCGCAGCCCTGCACCACCGAGCAGCTTTGCCTGTTAACGCAGCCGGCCGAGCGGGAACTGATTGTACACATTTCGGCGCTGCCGCAAACCATTGTAAATGCGGCCCTTAATTTTGACCCGGCCATTATTACAAAATTCGCTTACGATTTGGCCTCCCTTTTTCACCGCTTTTACAACAGCTGCCGCGTAAAGGGTGAGGAGCCCGATTTAATGCAGGCAAGGTTAGCGCTTTGTGTTGCAACCAAAACCGCTTTGGCAAATGTGCTTTCGCTTTTAAAAATTACGGCGCCCGAGCAAATGTAACTTAAAAAATGCGGTGCAAGCACCGCAGCAAAATTCGGCTTTAGTATTGGCAAACCGCAGCACCCAACAATGGGGCGCTGCGGTTTTTGCTTGCGTTAGGGGCTTTGCAGCCCTTGTGCAAACCGGTTATTTAACAAAGGTTTGTTTTTTACTGCCAAAACCGGGGGAAGGGGGTAAATATCTTTGCGCCAAAACCGGTGGCGGTAGGCCTTTATGCTCCAAACCGGGGGTATAAAAAATTACGCCAAAGCAGCAGGCGCATTTTTTCGCCAAAGCCGGGGTGCCAATTGTTTTACGCTAAAACAAAGGGCGGCGGGCGTTTGGGGTTAAACGGTTCCGGTAATTTTTAAAACGGCCGTGCCGGGGGTAACGGTCCACTCGCCGGTGGCGGCGTTTTGCGTGTAGGTTGCCGCCGGTACGGTAATGCGGCCGGCTACGCTGGCAAACTGCCCGGTAGCGGCGTTGTAGGTGTAATCGGTTGTGGCGGTAAGGGTCGCTCCGTTTAAAGTAACGGTTAAATTTTTTAAAATGGGGGTAAAGGTGTCGGTCACTACAACGGCGTCATCGGCGGTGGTGGCGGTGTTCCCGTAGTTTTGAATAACAAAGGTGTAGGTTATGGGCTCGTTTGCCGTTACGGTAGCCGGGCAAACCGATTTGCTAATGGTTAAATCTACCGCGGTGTTGTTTCCAACCGTTTGCGTTACGGTAATGGGGTTGGCTAAAGCCGGGCCGGTAAGGGTTGCGGTGTTGGTTATTTCGGCCTCATCCCCCAAGGGGGCAAAGCGGTTTACCGTTGCCTGGTAAACCAGCAGCGCGTTGCCGCCGGCCGGCACGGTAACCCCGCTAATGGTTAGGGGCGGGCCGGCCGTTACCGCTGGCGCAGCCTGTAAAACGCCGTTTTGGTAATAGCGTAACGAGCCGGCTGTGTAATCCAGCGGTGTTAAATTCAGCGCGCCTAAGGTGTAGGCGCCAAGGTTATCGGTAACTGTAATGCCGGTAATGTCGGCCGTGCCGGTGTTGTTCAGGCTAATCAGGTAGGTTACGTCATCGCCCGGCTTGTAATCCTCGTTCAGGGTAGATTTTGTAGCCGAGATCACCTCTAAAAGCTCTCCGGTCACGGTGTTGGAATCGGTAGAGGTGTTGTTGTAGGAAAGGGTTGCTTTATTATAAAAGGTTGCCATATCATTACTCCTTTGGCTTGCGTTTTGTTTAGCTTTTGTAAGGCCGGCCTAAAACGGCTTGGCCTACATTACAAAATATGCCGGCAAAAAACTTTTGGTGAAAGGGTTGACAATAGAATAAAAATGGGAGTATAATAATACCATATTAAATAACACAGCGTTATACATTCATTAATATATAACGAATGTAATTTGATAAAGGAGGGATCGCCATTGCCGGCCGCTAAAAGAATAACGGGGGAGGAGATTATTTCTGCGGCGTTTTGTGTGCTGCGAGAAAGCGGGTTTGCCGCGGTAAATGCCCGCAGTGTTGCAAAAAAGCTGGGCTGCTCCACCCAGCCCATTTACCTTTGCTTTAAAAACATGAAGGAGCTAAAAGCCGCCCTAACTGCCCGTGCCGCACAGCAGCATATAGAGCGGGTGCGGCGCTCCATTCGGGAAAACAACGGCTCCCGCAGCCGTTACAGCGACTACGGCATTGGCTTTGTTCGGTTTGCCGAGCAGGAAAAGCAGCTGTTTCGTTGGCTTTATTTAGAGGAGGGGCAGCTGGGCAAACAGCAGTACGACATTTTGCTGCCCGAGATTATTGACATTATTGTTAAAGAATTTGGGTACACCCGGCAGGTGGCGCAGGCCTTTCACCGGGATATGACCTATTATTCTTACGGTTTGGCCGTTTTGGCAAATAGCCGTGCTGTGCATTTAACCAACGAGGAGTTGTTTTTGGCCTTAAACCGGGAGTTTCGGGCGCTAACGGCCGTTTACGGTGTTGGCGCAAAGCAAAAAATTGAATAGAGGGGATTTTTTATGAAAAAAATAAACGGAGTTTTGTGGGGTTTGGTGCTGGTAATTTTAGGCACCATTTTGGCATTAAACGCCTTTGGCATTATTGCGGTTGATTTATTATTTTCGGGCTGGTGGACGCTGTTTATTATTGTACCGAGCGCTATTAATTTAATTACGGAACGAAATAAATGGGGCAGTCTAATTTGCCTTGGCATTGGGGTATTTTTGCTGCTTTGCTGCCAAAAGGTTTTAGCCTTTTCGCTTGTTTGGAAGCTGCTGGTGCCAACCGTTTTGGTGCTGGTTGGCGTTAAAATTATTTTTGGCTCCCTGTTTTCTGCCAAACGGCGGCAGATAGAGCAGCTAAACAGCCGCGTAAAAGGGCAAAAATGCGGCACAGCTGTTTTTTCAGGCAGCGAGCTGAACTTTTCGGGCGAGGTGTTTGAGGGCACCACACTTACCGCGGTATTCGGCGGGGTAGAGTGCGACCTGCGCGGCGCTATTATTAACCACGACTGTGTGGTGAACGCAACGGCCATTTTTGGCGGGGTAGATATTTTTGTGCCGGAGGGTGTTTTGGTTAAAACCTATTCCACCGCGTTTTTTGGCGGCGTTGGCGAAAAGAAAAGGCCGCAGCCGGCAGCCGGTATGCCAACCCTTTACATAAACGCAACCTGCCTGTTTGGCGGGGTAGATATTAAATAGTTTTTTTGGAGGCTTTTATGTTAAAAATTGAGCATTTAACAAAAATTTACGGCAGCAAGAAGGCGGTAGACAACCTAAGCCTGCACATTGCTCCCGGCGAAATTTACGGGTTTATTGGCCACAACGGGGCCGGCAAAACAACAACCCTTAAAAGCGTTGTTGGCATTTTGCAGTTTGAGCAGGGCGAAATTTACATTAACGGCAAAAGTATTCGGCAAAACCCGTTGGCCTGCAAGCGGGAGCTGGCCTATATTCCCGATAATCCCGATTTGTACGAATACATGACCGGCCTGAAATACCTAAACTTTATTGCCGATGTTTTTGGAATTGATTTTGCCCTGCGGCAGCAGCGCATTGCCTACTACGCCAACCTGTTTGAATTAACAAACGATTTGGCACAGCCCATTGCCGCCTACTCCCACGGGATGAAGCAAAAGCTGGCCATTATTGCCGCCTGGCTGCACGAGCCGCGGCTAATTATTATGGACGAACCGTTTGTAGGCTTAGACCCCAAAGCCGCGCACCTGTTAAAGGGCCTAATGCGGGAGGTTTGCAACAACGGCGGTGCTATTTTCTTTTCCACCCATGTGCTGGAGGTGGCTGAAAAGCTGTGCGATAAGGTTGCCATTATTAAAAACGGCCGACTTATTCGTTCCGGCACTATGGAGGAGGTTAAGGGCGACGACTCCTTAGAGCAGGTATTTTTAGAGCTGGAGGGTGGGGTATGTTAAAAATTTTGCTGCGTAAGCAAATGGGTGAAATTTTTCGCAGCTATTATTACAACGCTAAAAAGAACAAGGCACGCTCCAAGGCTGCTACCGCCGCCTATATGGTGCTTTTTGTGTTGCTTATGGTGCTGGTGCTGGGCGGAATGTTCACCCTGTTTTCGCTTTTTTTGTGCGGGGCAATGGTGGCTGCAAAAATGCAATGGCTGTACTTTGCAATCATGGGGCTTTTAGCCATTTTGCTGGGCGTTTTTGGCAGCGTGTTTAACACCTACGCCGGGCTTTATTTGGCAAAGGATAACGACCAGCTGCTTTCGTTACCTATTCCGGTAAGGGATATTATTGCCTCGCGCCTGTTAAGCGTTTACCTAATGGGTCTAATGTATTCCGGCGTTGTACTGCTGCCGGCTATTGTGGTTTACTGGGTTTTGGCGCCGTTTAGCCTGGCTGCGCTGTTGGCGCCGCTGTGGTTTTTGGTGCTAATCTCGGTTTTTGTGCTAACGCTTTCCTGCCTATTGGGCTTTGTGGTAGCAAAAATCAGCCTAAGGCTTAAAAATAAAAGCTTTATTACGGTGTTGGTTTCGCTTTTGTTTTTTGGCGCCTACTACTTTTTTTACTTTAAGGCGCAAACCCTTATTGAGCAGCTGCTGGCAAACCTTGCGGCTTACGGCGGCGCCATTCAGGGCAAAGCCTACCCGGTTTATTTAATTGGTAAAGCCGGGGAGGGCAATTTGCCCGCCGTGCTTGCGGTTTCGGCCGTTGTGCTGGCCTTGTTTGCCCTTACCTGGCGGCTGCTTGCCCGCAGCTTTATTAAAATTGCAACCACGCCGGGCAGCGCGGCCAAGCGGGCAGTTAAAGGCGGCGTTGCTCAAGGGCAAAAAACCGTTAACGGCGCACTTTTTGGCAAAGAGGTTCAGCGCTTTACCTCCAGCGCGAATTACATGTTAAACTGCGGGTTTGGCATTTTGTTTTGCCCCGTAGGCGGTGTAATGTTTTTGCTAAAGGGCAAAGACCTTGTTACCGTTTTGCAAATGGCGTTAGGGCTGCGTGCCAGTACGGTGCCCGTGCTGCTGGCCGGGGTTATTTGCCTGCTCTCGGTAATGAACAACATGGCGGCGCCCTCCATTTCGTTAGAGGGCAAAACCCTTTGGCAGCTGCAAAGCCTGCCGGTACGCCCGTGGCAGGTTTTAAGGGCTAAGCTGCTGCTGCAGCTTACCTTTACGGCAATACCCGTTTTGTTTTGCCTGCTTTGTACGCTGGCGGCTTACCGCTACACGCCGCTGCAATTTGCGCTAACCGCTTTGGCGGTACTGCTTTTTGTGCTGCTAACTGCCCTGTTCGATTTATTCTTAGGGCTAAAAATGCCCAACCTTACCTGGACGAACGAAACAACGCCCATTAAACAAAGCGCCAGCGTTGCTTTGGCGCTGCTGGCCGGCTTTGCGTACCCGGTGTTGGTGCTGGCGGGCTACTTTTTACTAAGCGGATTTATTGGCGGCACGCTTTATTTGGGGCTTGCGGCGCTGCTTAGCTTTGCCCTTTGCCTACCGCTTTTTGGTTGGCTTAAACGCCGGGGCGGGGAGGTATTTGCCGCGTTGTAGAAAAACACCAAAAAATGCCTTGCGGCTTACCGCAAGGCAAGCGTTGCCGGCTTTTGCAAGGAAAATTATAATCATGGCTTCCGCAGCCGAACACCGTTTTTACAGGGCGCTGGTTTAAATTAAAAACGCCGCACGAAAATTTCGTGCGGCGTTTAGTTTGTGTGGTCTCTTTATGCACAGTGCTATTCTATGCTCGGTAGTTTTTGCTTTTGCGGCGGGTAAAAACGGCAGGGCTTTTAGGGCTTAGTTTTTAAACCCGTTTGGGCAAAATGAATTTTTGAATAACAGCCGAAAAAAATTGCACAAACGGCCCCAACCCAAACATTAAAACAACCGTGCCAAGGCCGGTTTGGGCCTTGCAAAGCAGCATAATCAGCACCATAACAGAATCTAACAGCACCCGCAGCCAAAAGTATTTTATTTTGGGAAAATGGTCGTGCAAATACAGCGGCAGCGCGTCGTAGGGGGAAACGCCTAAATCAGCGCATTGGTAAAGCGCCAAACCAAAGGAAATGGTAAGAACGCCCCCAATTAAAATGACCAGCCGCGGCAGCAAAGCGGCCGGGAATCCTACCGTTTTGGCAAAAATGGGCATAAAAAAATCTACCACATAGCAAAGCAAAAACCAATTTATAAAGGTGCCAATGTTCATGTAGCGCCGGCCCCAAAGCAAAAGGGCAATAAACAGTACGGTGTTTAGGCAAAGGGTAAACAGGGTGTAGGGTACACCTAAAGCGCCAGCCAGGGCCATACAGCCGCCGTTAAAGGGGTCTATTCCAAAAGCGGCCGATTTTATAAACGCAACGCCAACCCCAATAATAAAATTGCCAAGCAGGCAAAGCAGCGTTTTTAGTCCGGTGGTTTTTAAAAATATCTTCATTTGAACTCCGTTCGCCGGGGCTGTAGCCTCAAATCTTAAATTTAGCAAAAAGCAAAAGGCTTAACACGGCAAAAAATTAAAATTTTAAGGGCAACAAAAAACCGGCGCCTTTCGGCACCGGTTTTTGCTATACCGTAATGCGAAAATTAGATCTCGGCAAAGTACTTAATGGTGCGAACCATTTGGCTGGTGTAGCTGTTCTCGTTGTCGTACCAGGAAACAACCTGTACCTGGTAAGTGTCGTCGTCAATCTTGGTAACCATGGTCTGGGTAGCGTCAAACAGCGAACCGTAGGTAATGCCAATAATGTCGCTGGAAACCAACGGCTCCTCGGTGTAACCGAAAGAGGCGGAGGAAGCAGCCTTCATAGCGGCGTTAATGCCCTCAACGGTAACATCCTTGCCCTTAACAACGGCGACTAAAATGGTGGTAGAACCGGTAGGAACCGGAACACGCTGAGCAGAACCAATGAGCTTGCCGTTTAATTCCGGAATAACCAGGCCAATTGCTTTTGCAGCACCGGTGGAGTTCGGAACAATGTTAACAGCGGCAGCACGGGCACGACGCAGGTCGCCCTTTCTGTGCGGGCCGTCTAATACCATCTGGTCGCCGGTAAAGGCGTGAACAGTAGTCATAATACCGCTTTGAATGGGGGCGTATTTGTTTAAAGTATCGGCCATGGGGGCTAAGCAGTTGGTGGTGCAGGATGCCGCAGAAATAATTTTATCGTTGGCGTCCAGGGTTTTTTCGTTAACGCTGAAAACAATGGTTTTCAGGTCTTTACCGGCCGGGGCAGAAATAACTACCTTTTTGGCGCCGGCGTCAATGTGGGCCTGAGCCTTGTCTTTAGAGGTGTAAAAACCGGTGCACTCCAAAACAACATCTACGCCAATTTCGCCCCAAGGCAGGTCGGCAGCGTTTTTCTCGGCATAAATCTTAATTTTTTTACCGTCAACGGTAATGCTGTCCTCATCGGCGGTAACCTTGTCGGCCAAAGCGTATCTGCCCTGGGCAGAATCGTACTTTAACAGATGTGCCAGCATGCTCGGGCTGGTTAAGTCGTTAATTGCAACAACTTCGTACCCTTCTGCACCAAACATCTGACGGAAAGCCAGACGGCCGATGCGGCCAAAACCATTAATAGCAACTTTTACCATAATTAAAAGCCTCCTAAAAATATACTTTAATTATTTTAACCCTTTTTGTTCCATTTTGCAAGAACTTTGTTTAAAAATTAACTAACAATTTTCAATTTCCGCCAATTTTCATGTAAAACAGCAAAATACGCCGTGTTTTTTAAAGTAAAATAGTGCAGTTAAACAACGGTTTTTTCAACGCTGCAAAGGCTGCGGGCCAAACGGCAGAAAAGCTACGAAAAAATTTAGCCAAAATCCGTGACAAACGGGCTGAAATCTGTTATACTATACTTAATATACTGTGTAACGCTGTATAAATATTTTGTATGCTGCTGAAAATTACGGCGTTTAGCAAAACAATTGCAGTAAGCTAAATGGTAATAGGGTGAAATTTATGAAGCTTTTGGCGCTGGACGGCAACAGCATTGTAAACCGCGCTTTTTACGGCATTAAATTGCTGACCACAAAAGACGGGCGGTTTACCAACGCTATTTTTGGATTTATGAACATTTTAAACAGCCTTTTAGAGCGCGAGCAGCCCGACGCGGTTGCCGTTGCCTTTGATTTGCGGGCGCCTACCTTTCGTCACAAAATGTACGACGATTACAAAACCGGCCGCAAGCCTATGCCGCCCGAGCTGGCGGGGCAGCTGCAGCCGTTAAAAGAGCTGTTAACCGCCCTGGGCTACCATTGTATAGAGCAGGAGGGCTACGAAGCCGATGATATTCTAGGCACCCTAAGCCTTGCCGCCGAGCAAAGCGGCAGCACCTGCGTTATTTCTACCGGCGATCGGGACAGCCTGCAGTTAATTTCTAAAACAACTACGGTGCTGCTTGCTGCTACAAAAATGGGCCGGCCGGAGCTTACCGTTTACAACGAAGAAACGCTGTTTGAAAAATACGGCCTAACCCCGCCGGAGATGATTGAACTAAAAGCCTTAATGGGGGACGCGAGCGACCGTATTCCGGGGGTTGCCGGCGTGGGGGAAAAAACCGCGCTGGATCTAATCACCCGTTTTCACAGCATTGATTACATTTACAGCCATTTGCCGGAGCTGGATATTCGCGAATCGGTGCGCGGCAAGCTTTTAGCGGGGAAGGAGAGCGCCTATTTAAGCAAAACTCTTGGCACCATTTGCCGCGAGGTGCCTGTTAGCCGCAATTTAGAGGATTACCGCATTGCCAAAAGAAACGACACAAAAGCGGCGGCGCTGCTGCGCAGCCTTGAATTTTACAAGCTTTTGGAAAAGCTGGGCTTAAACAGTGTACCCGAGGTACAAGCCCCGGCCGCGGCAGCGGCGCAAAGCTTTACGGTGGTAGAGGGGGCCGATTTTGCCCCCGAAAACGGGGAGCTTGCCGTTTTAATAGAACAGCCGGGGCAGAGCGAATTTGCCGCCGGCTGCGCCGGTAAGGTTTGCCGGCTGAGCGAGCAGCAGGCAAACCGACTGCTGCAAAGCGGCGCGCCGCTTTGCGTGCAGGATGTAAAAGCCCTTTACCACCGGTTGGGGGCAGCGGTTGCGTCGGCCAATATTTGTTTTGACCTTTCACTGGCCGGGTACCTTTGCGCACCCTCGGCCAGCTCTTACGGGGCAGAGCGCCTGTACGAGCAGTATGTTACCGGGCAGCCGGAGCTAAAAACCGGGGACGAATTGCTGCTGCAGGCGGCGCACGCCGTGCTGCTTACCGAACGCCTGCAAAGCGAAATTGAGCAAAATAATATGCAAAGCCTGCTAACCGAAATTGAAATTCCCTTGGCGCTGACCTTAGCCGAAATGGAAAGCAGCGGCTTTTTAATTGACCGCGACGGCATTCAAAAAATGTCGGCCGAGCTAAAGGTTAAAATTGCGGCGTTAGAGCAGGAAATTCACGCCCTTGCCGGGCACGATTTTAACATAAAATCTCCCCAGCAGCTGGGTACGGTGCTGTTTGAGGAGCTGGACCTGCCTTTTAAAAAGAAAACCAGCCGCGGGTATTCCACCACGGCCGAGATCTTAGAAAAGCTGCGCAACAGCCACCCCATTATTCCGTTAATATTAGATTACCGGCGCCTAACAAAGTTAGAATCTACCTACTGCGTTGGGCTGTTAAAAGAGGTGCAGCCGGACGGCCGTATTCACACCACCTTTAACCAAACCGAAACGCGCACCGGGCGCATTAGCTCGTTAGAGCCTAACCTGCAAAACATTCCCGTAAAAAGCGCCGAGGGGCGGGAACTTCGCCGGTATTTTTGCGCCGGGCCGGGCATGGTGTTAATAGACGCCGACTATTCGCAAATTGAATTGCGGGTGTTGGCGCACATGGCCGACGATAAAAATATGCAGCAGGCCTTTAACGAAGGGGTAGATATTCACACCAAAACTGCCAGCGAGGTGTTTGACCTGCCGCCTGTGCTGGTAACCCCGCAAATGCGCCGCAGCGCAAAGGCAGTTAATTTTGGTATTGTGTACGGCATTGGCGCCTTTTCCTTAGCCGGGGATATTGGCGTAAGCCGGGCTGAGGCCGCCCGCTACATTGAAAGCTATTTTAAAACCTACCCCAATGTACAAAAATACATGGAGCAAACGGTGGCACAGGCGCATAAGGACGGTTATGTAACAACCCTTTTTCACCGCCGACGCTATTTGCCCGAGCTAAAAAGCAGCAACAAAAATTTAATTGCGTTTGGCGAAAGGGTAGCAAAAAATATGCCCATTCAGGGCACCGCGGCCGATATTATAAAACTGGCCATGGTTCGGGTGCGCAACCGCTTGGTAAAAGAGCAGCTGAATGCCCGCATTATTTTGCAGGTGCATGACGAACTGATAATAGAATCCAGCGAGGCCGACGCCGAGCAGGCGGGCCAAATTTTAAAAACCGAAATGGAAAATGCCGTAAAACTAAAGGTAGCCCTAACGGTAGATATGCACCGCGGCAAAACCTGGTTTGAGGCAAAGGAGTAACCACTATGCAGCAAATTTTATTTGTTTGTACCGGCAACACCTGCCGCAGCCCAATGGCAATGGCCATTTTAAATAACCTTGTAAAACAGGGCAAGGTGCAAAATGTTACGGCACAAAGCGCCGGACTTTACGCCGCCGGCGAGCCGGCCAGCGAAAACACCGTAACCGTGTTGAAAAATCACGGTATTGTGCTGCAAAATTACCGCTCAAAGCCCCTAACTAACGAGCTGATTTTGCAAAGCAGTAAAATTTACGCAATGACACCGCAGCACCGGCAAATGCTGCTGCAGTACGGCGTTTTGCCTGAAAAGGTTTTGGTGCTGGGCGGCGGCATTGCCGACCCGTACGGCGGGGATCTTGCCGTTTACGAGGCCTGCTTTAACCAAATTTACCAAAGCGTATGCAGCGCCTTTGGGGTAACGGAATGATTGAGCAGGTAACCAACCTTGGCGCTTCGGCCGGGGAGATTGCTAAAATAGAGCGGCACTGCTTTACCCACCCCTGGACGCAAAAGCAGATTGCCGAAACCTTAAACGGCGTGTTTTTTATTGCCCGCGCCCCCGGTGGAGCCGCTGTTGGATACGCCGGAATGACGGTTGTTTTAGACGAAGCCTATGTAACCAATATTGCCGTGCTGCCAAGCAGCCGCCGGCAGGGCATTGGCGAGCGGCTGCTGCAAAGCATGCTGGCCTATTGTGCCGAGCAGGGCTGCGCCTTTTTAAGCTTAGAGGTGCGGCAAAGCAATTTTGCAGCGCAAAATCTTTACAATAAATACTTATTTTCGCCTGTGGGCGAACGGAAAAATTATTATTCCGAGCCTACAGAAAACGCAATTTTAATGACGAGGTATTTTAAATGAACCCTGAAAAAATAATTCTGGCAATTGAAAGCTCTTGTGACGAAACGGCAGTTGCCGTGGTGCAGGGGCGCACCGTGCGCAGCAGCGTGGTTGCCAGCCAGGTAGAGGAGCACAAGCTGTACGGCGGCGTGGTGCCCGAAATTGCCTCGCGCCGGCACTGCGAGTGCATTTACGGCTTAACCGAGCAGGCTTTGCAGCGGGCCGGGGTAACGCGGCAGCAAATTAACGCGGTTGCCGTAACCTGCGCGCCGGGGTTAATTGGCGCGTTGCTGGTGGGGGTTAACTTTGCCAAAGGGTTGGCGTATTCTTTGGGGGTTCCGCTTATTCCGGTACACCACCTGAGGGCGCACATTGCGGCAAACTATTTAACCCACCCGGCGTTAAAACCGCCGTTTTTGTGCTTAATGGTTTCGGGGGGAAACACCGTAATTGCCGAGGTTGCCGATTACACCAAGTTTAAAATTTTGGCCCGCACGCGGGATGACGCTGCCGGCGAGTGCATGGATAAAGCGGCCCGCGCCATGGGTCTGCCGTATCCGGGCGGCATTTCGCTGGATAAAATTGCAACCGTTGCCGATTATAAAAAATATCCGCTGCCGTACCCCAAGGTAGAGGGCAGCGAGTTTGATTTTAGCTTTTCGGGGCTTAAAACAGCCGTGGTAAACGCCGTTCACCACGCCGAGCAAACCGGCCGGCCGGTTGAGGTGCCGGTGCTGGCCGCTACGGTGCGCCGCCGCGTTTGCGATATGCTGCTGCATTCTACCTTAACAATAGCCGAACGCTGCGGCTACCAAAAAATCGCCGTGGCCGGCGGCGTTTCGGCCAACAGCGAGCTGCGCAGTCGTTTAAAGCAGGAATGTGCGAAGCGCGGCTACACCCTTTATTTGCCGGATTTGGCCTATTGTGGGGATAACGCCGCCATGGTTGGCGCCCAGGCCGCCTACGAGCCGGAGCGAACAAACTTTTTAGGGCTAAACGCCGTTGCCACCATGCCGCTGGACGCCGATTTTTAGTCAAAGGATTTTTTAAAATGGGCCACTGTGCCGATGAATGCCGCAGCTTGCAGTAATGCAGCAGCCGTTATTAATGCGGTGTAATAAAACAAAGCGGTGGGTTGGCAAAAGCGCCCGATTTGCCTAAGGCGGTAGGGATAAAATTTTTGCCGGTTGCCTTTGCGTAAACAGCAAAAAATAGAAAGGTAAAATTATGCAACATCAAAAACGCGTAGCCGCAATTCACGATCTTTCAGGGGTGGGCAAATGCTCGCTCACGGTGGCAATTCCGGTGCTTTCGGCGGCGGGGCTGGAGTGTTGCCCACTGCCAACGGCGGTGCTTTCCACCCACACCGGGGGCTTTAAAGATTTTACATTTTTTGATTTAACCGCGCAAATTTTGCCTATAGCCAACCACTGGGCGCAGGAGGGGTTTGAATTCAGTGCCATTTACACCGGCTACTTAGGCTCCCAACAGCAGGTAGAGCTGGTACGGCAGGCTGTGCAAAAAATTGGCCGGGGGGCTAAAATAATAGTCGACCCCGTTATGGGCGATAATGGCAAGCTTTATCAGTCGTTTTCTAACAGCTTTCCTTTAAAAATGCGTGAGCTTTGCGCCGTAGCCGATGTGCTAACGCCCAATATTACCGAGGCCTGCCTGCTGCTGGGGCAGCCCTTTTTACCGCCGCCGCACAGCCAAACCTTTTTAAACGGGCTTTTAGAAGGGCTGCGGCAGCTTTGCCGCGGTACGGTTATTTTAACCGGGGTCAGCCTGGCGCCCGGGCAATTAGGGGCGCTGCTGGCCGAGCCGCAAAAGCCGCCGCAGTACCTTTACAACAAAAGGCTGCAGGGCACCTTTCACGGTACGGGCGACCTTTTTGCCAGCACCCTTACGGCTGCCTTGGTGCGCGGCTTTTCGGCCGAGCAGGCGGTGCGCTTGGCAGTAGATTTTACGCTGCGCTGCATTGAAACAACCGTGCAAAAATACCCCGACTTGTGGTACGGTGTTGCGTTTGAGGACGAGCTGGAATACTTTATTAAACAGGTAAAAGAATATGGAAAATAGCTGCAATAATAACCGATTTAACCGTACCGAGACCTTAATTGGCTCTGCCGCTTTAAAGCGGCTTGCCCAAAAACGGGTTTGCATTTTTGGGGTGGGGGGCGTTGGCTCCTTTGCGGCCGAGGCCATTGCCCGCGCCGGCGTTGGAAGAATTGATTTATTTGACCGTGATGTTGTAGACATTACAAATATAAACCGGCAGTTGATTGCCCTGCAAAGCACGGTGGGCTGCCCTAAGGCGCAGGTTATGCGGGAGCGCATTTTGCAAATTAACCCGTTGGCCGAAGTAGAGGCAAACCAGGTTTTTGTAACGCCGCAGTGGGTGCAAAGCACCGATTTTACAAAGTACGATTATGTAATAGACGCGATTGATAATATTACCGCAAAGCTAAGCCTTTGCGAGGCGGCCCGGGCGCAGGGGGTGCCAATTATTTCGGCCATGGGTGCCGGCAACCGGTTGGACCCAACGGCCTTTCGGGTGGCCGATATTAGCCAAACGCACGGCTGCCGTTTGGCCCGCATTATGCGCCGGGAGCTAAAAAAACGCGGCGTAACCGGGGTTTTAACGGTTTTTTCGCCAGAGGAGCCGGTAAAAACAAACGCCGAGTTTCAAAACGGGCGGCCGCTGCCGGCCAGCATTTCTTATGTGCCGTCGGTAGCCGGGCTAATTTTGGCCGGCCGGGTGATTGCCGAATTGGCCGGGCTGCCCGTTTAAAATCACCCCTGCTTAAATTTGCCCGTTTAAAACCGCCCGCTTAAAACGGTTTACAGTTCGCCGGGGCGATTTTGGCCGGTAGCGTTTGCCGAACCTTTTGGCGTTTTAGCAGTGTTTAGTATTTAAAATAATTTTTTAAAATTTTTGCCTTTACAAGGGGGAGTTTCAATGACCTTAAAAGATGTTGCCGCATTAGCCGGTTGTTCGGTTGCAACGGTGTGTAAGGTTTTTAAAAACAGCAACGAAATTAGCGCCGAAACCAAAAAAACGGTATTGCAGGCGGCTAAAAAAAGCGGATATTTACAAAAGGCGACCACCCGCACCGCCGTGCTTGGGGGGTTAAAGGTGGTGCTGCTGTGCGACCCGCAAAACCGGCTGGACGGACAAATTCCAGCCGTTTCGGCCGCTCTGCAGCGCGGGGGCTACACCGCGGCTTACACCGTGCTGGAGCCAAAAGCTGCCTTTTCTTTAATGCTGCAAATTGGGGCGGTTGGCATGGTTTGCGCGGCCGAAAACACGCTAACCGACTCCCGCGTTTTAACCAACGCCGAGGGGGCACCGCAGCCGACCAATTGGTTAAAATTTTTAAACGGCCTTGGCGGGGTAGCACGCGCTGCGCGCAAAGGGCAGGGCAAAGCCGCCGCTGCCCCAAAACCGGCCGAGCCCGGTTTAGCAGAGGAAAAACAGCCCCCTGTGCGGGAAGAAATTTGGTTACTGTAATGCGGTTAAAATTAAAGGTCCCCCCAAAAGCGCAGGGCATTTGCTATATTATTATGGCGGCATTTGGGTTTTCCTGCATGTCGCTTTTTGTAAAGCTTGCCGGGCAGCTGCCGCCCTTTCAAAAAGCGTTTTTTCGCAACTTTATTGCGCTTATTTTTATGTTTGCCGTTTTGCTGCGCCAAAAGGTTGGCTTTCGGCCAAATAAGGGCAGCGTTCCGGGCCTTATTGGCCGCAGTTTTTTTGGCACGGTTGGCCTGATTTGCAACTTTTACGCCATAGGGCAGTTAAACCTTTCAGACGCCAATATGCTCAACAAGCTTTCGCCGTTTTTTTCTATTTTGTTTTCGGCCCTGTTGTTAAAGGAAAAACCAAATTTGGTGCAAATTGGCGGGGTTTTGGCGGCGTTTTTAGGCAGCGTGTTTATTATTAAACCGGGTTTTCAAAACGCGGCGCTGCTTGCGGCCTTGGCCGGCGTTGTTGGCGGCATGGGGGCCGGAATTGCCTACACCTTTGTGCGTGCCCTTGGCCAAAAAGGGGAGGACAGCCGCCGCATTGTTTTTTACTTTTCGGCTTTTTCGTGCTTGCTGTGTCTGCCGTTTTTTATTTTGCAGTTTCAGGCAATGAGCCTTTGGCAAACCGCCAGCCTGCTGCTGGCCGGCCTTTTTGCCTGCATTGGCCAGCTGGGCATTACCAAAGCCTACCTTTGCGCCCCGGCTAAGGAGATCTCGGTTTACGATTACACGCAGGTAATTTTCGCCGCCGTTTTGGGCTTTTTTGCGTTTGGCGAATTGCCGGACGCCTTTAGCGTTGCCGGTTATTTGCTTATTTGCGGGGCCGGGGTGTTCATGTTTTTTTACAACAATAAGGTGCTGCCGCGCCGCCAAAAGCAAGCGCCCAAGGCTTAGGCCCAAAAACCGGGGCGGTACGGCCCTACGGTTGTCTTTGCCGGCTTAGCCGAATACAGCCGTATTGAATTCGGGCGCTCTAAAGGCTGCCGCACGGAATATAAGCGTACAATTTGCTTGTGCTGAATACCGGCACACATTTATTTAAAAACATTTAAAAACTAATTTTTTCGGAGGGGCCAATGGACTATACTGTTTTAGTGGTGGATGACGAATTTGAACTGCGCCGTGCAATGATAGAGCGGGTAGACTGGGCCGCCGCCGGTTTTAAAGTGGTGGGCGAGGCCGAAAACGGCGTTGAGGCGTTAGACCTAATTGAAACGCTGGAGCCGGATTTGATTTTAACCGATATTAAAATGCCTATGATCTCGGGTTTGGAGCTGGCCGCTAAGGTGCGGGAGCTGCGCCCCGCCACCCAAATTGTTATTTTAAGCGGGTACGACAGCTTTGAGTATGCCCGCACGGCAATTGATTACAACATTATTAGCTATTTGTTAAAGCCCATTTCCTCGGCCGAAATGTCGCAGGAGCTGTTTGAGATCCACCGCCGGATGGATGAAAAAATTGGCAGTATGGCAACCGTACAAAGCGCCGACGCTAATCGGTTGCTGCAAAACGCAAAGCGGGACGCATTTTTGCTGCCCTTGCTGCTGGGCGGAAATGAAACAAAGCCGGATAACAGCCGCCTGCTGCAACAGGCGCAGGAGCTGGGTCTGGTTTTAGAAAACGGAGAGCCGCCGCGGTTTTGCGTACTGGTTTTAAAATTTAAAAACGAGCAGGGCAGGGCTTGCACCGGGCCCGAGCACATTGATTTTATTCACAATGTTTTAGGGCAGTATTTTTCCTGCAGTACGCTGGTTGTTTACGGGCGTGCTGTAACGCTGGTTGCAGTGCAGCGGCCGGGCGAGCTTAGCAATTTATTAGAGCTGCCGTTGTTAGAGCTGGTGCAAACGGCCAAGCGTCTGCTGCAGCAAACCTGCACGGTTGGCGTTAGCCGCGCCTTTACCGGCCTTGCCGATTGCGGCAACGCTTACTTTCAGGCGGTAACGGCCCGCCGCTACACCCGTGACGGTGCCGGCGAGGTACGCTTTATTAACGACCAGGAGCCAAACGCCGAATTTGCGTTTGACCGGGCCGAAAAAACCGCCATGGGGTTAGAGCAGCTGTTAAAGGTTGGCACCAAAGAGCAGCTAAACAACTATGTAAACAGCCTTTACGAGCTAAACACGCCCGAAAACGCCAATTTGCTGGTTATGCAGGTTCTGGCAACGGTCTACCGGGTAGTTAGCGCGGTAACCGATAAATCGGGCATGATGAAGCTGTTTGCCGAAAACCCCGTGTTTTCAAGATTTACCACCAACAGCAGCCAAACGGTGCTGAAAAACGAGATGGCCGAGTTTTGCAGCAGCGCCAAGCAGATTATAGAAAGCTCCCAAAAGCGGGAGAGCGAAGTGCTGTGCGACCGGGTGGTAGAAATGATTAACGAGCGATATTCAGATGAAACGCTCTCGCTTACCGGGGTAAGCAACGCGCTGGCGGTAAGCCCGAATTATTTAAGCGCCCTAATTAAAAAAAATAAACAAAAAAACTTTGTTACCCTGCTTACCGAGCGGCGCATGCAGGCCGCGCGCGATATGATCTTGTGTACCGAAATGAAAATGCTGGAGATAGCCGAAAAATGCGGCTACAGCGACCAGCATTATTTTAGCTACTGCTTTAAAAAGTTTTACGGCGAATCGCCCAACAAGGTGCGCGCCGGTAGGAGAAGCGTATGAAAAAAAGCGCCCGACCCATTCGGCTTTCTACCTTAACCGTTGCGGCGGTTACAACGGCTACGCTGCTGGCGGTATCGTTTTGTATTGCAATTTTTGCCTCGGTTTACAGCCGCTCTTTTGTTTTAAATGCCAAGGTGAATGTGCGGCAGGCAACCGGCCAGGCGGCCGTTTCGGTAAACAATACGCTAAATTCTATGCGGGCCCGGCTAAACGGCATTAAGGCCGTGCTGCAAAAATCTGCTACTTTAAAGGATTTTGAATCACAGGTGCAAACCATAGGCGGTTTTGAGGACGAAATTTTAGCCGTATTTATTTACACCGAAAGCGGCAAAATTCTTTCCTGCTCCGGCAGCCGCTACGCGTTAAAATCTGCTGCGGTTCAAGATCTTTCCTTCCAGCGGGAGCTGTTTGAAAAACGGCCGGATTTTGCGGTTTCCGGCCCGCATGTGCAAACGGTTTTTGCCGGGGTCTACCCCTGGGCGGTTACGGTTGCCGCCAAGCTTTCGCAGCCCGCATTTGAAAACGGGCGGTACTTAGCGGTAGATTTTAATTTTAATTATTTGGCCGATTATATTGATAAGGTTGGCATTGGGCAGCACGGCTATTGTTATATTACCGATATGGAAAATAACTTAATTTACCACCCGCAGCAGCAGGTGCTGTACGCCGGGCTAAAAAGCGAGGACGCCAAAGCCGTTGCCGGAAAAGGGGACGGCGTTTACCAAAACGGGGAGGAAATTACCGCGGTTTCTACCACGCCGGACGGCCTGTGGCGCATTGTTGGCAAAATCTATACTACCGAGTTTGCCAGCGAAAAGCAATCGCAAATTATTGCCGGCGTTGCGTTTTCGCTTTTTTGCTGTGCGGCCGTTGCGCTGGCGGTGCTGCTGGGTTGGCAAAAAATTGTTACCAAGCCGGTGCGGGCCTTAATTTTGGCCATGCAAAGCTTTGAGCGGCAGGCAAGCAGCTTTTGTTACACGCCGGGTACGCAATCGGTTGCCGAATTACAGGTGCTGTGCAACACCTTTGCACACCTAACCGGCCGCATTAAACAGCTTATGGAGCAGGTGCGGTTGGAGCAAACCGAGCTGCGTAAAACCGAGCTGAAAGCCCTGCAGGCGCAAATTAACCCACACTTTTTGTACAACACGCTGGATTCTATTCAGTGGATGTGCGAGCAGGGAAAAACCGCCGACGCGGCAAAAATGGTAAGCGCGCTGGCAAGTCTGTTTCGCATTAGCATTAGCAAGGGGCAGGAGCTGATTCCCCTTGAAAAAGAGCTGCAGCACGCCAAAAGCTATTTGGTTATTCAAAGCTACCGCTACCGTAATCAGTTTTCTTACCGGTTTAAGGTGGAGGAGGGTTTGAGCCACTATTTGTGCAACAAAATAACGGTTCAGCCGTTAATTGAAAACGCCATTTACCACGGCTTAGACCGCATGGTAGACGAGGGCGAAATTGTAATAACGGTTTGCAGCGCGCCGGAGAATAATACCGACATTTTAATAAAGGTGCAGGATAACGGCGTTGGCATGACGCCGGAGCAGTGCCGAAAAATTTTGCAAAAGGGGCGCAGCGATTCGGGCGGCATTGGCGTTAAAAATGTTAACGACCGGCTTAAAATTTACTTTGGCAGCGCCTACGGGCTAACGGTAGAAAGCGAGCTGGATGTTGGCACCACGGTTACGGTGCGTATTCCTAAAATAACAAAGGAGGTGCAGCCGTGAAAAAGCTGGTTTCTATTTTGCTGTGCCTTTGCCTGGCGTTGGGCGCCGCCGGCTGCAAGGGGGCCGGTTCGGCCGAGCAAAAATATGTAGCGGTGATTGTAAAATCGCTGAATTCCGATTTTTTTAAAAATTTGCAAAACGGGGTAGACGCGGCAGCAACCGAGTACAATGTGCGCGTAACCTTTGAGGGGCCGGAGCACGAGGAGGACTACGCCGCCCAAAACAGCCTTATACAAAAGGCCGTAAAAAACGGGGCCAGCGCCATTTTGCTTTCGGCAATAGATGAGGAAAAATCTAACTTAGCCGTGCAGCAGGCGGTGCAAAGCGGGGTGCCGGTTTTAACGGTAGACAGCGATATTTCCAGCCCGCTGGTTCGCGCTTTTATTGGCACCAACAGCACTTCGGCCGGGGCCGCCGCCGCCAAAGCGGCCGTAGCCGCCTTGCCAAGCGGTCAACCGGTAAACATTGGCCTGGTTAATTACACTGAAGAAACACAAAACGGCAAGCTGCGCGAGCAGGGCTTTCGCAGTGCGCTGCAGCAATATTCCAACGCTAAAATTGTTGGCAGCGTTACGGCACAAAGCAGTGTGGCCTCGGCGCGCAGCGGCGCAAAGCAACTGTTAAAAGAGCACCCTGAAATAAATGTGCTGGTAGGGTTTAACGAGTGGATGACCCTTGGCATTGGCGAGGCAGCAAAGGCCACCATTGGCGATGCGGTAAAGGCCCCTGGCGGCCGCGTGTACTGCGTGGGGTTTGATACTAATGTTCAATCGGTTGCTATGTTAGAAACGGGCGAAATGCACGCGCTGATTGTGCAAAACCCGTTTGCCATGGGCTACCTTGGCGTTAAAAATGCCGCCGAGCAAGCGGCCGAGGGCGCGGGCGAAAAGCAGCTAATCTACACCGAGGTTACTACCGTAACGCAAAATAATATGTTTGAAAGCAATGTGCAAAAGCTTCTTTTTCGGTTTGGCAGTTAAGAGAAAATTAGGCCTTATCCGCTGGGTTTGGGCACTGGCCTGCGGCGTAGGATTTGCCTATTTGGCGGTAATGCTAAAATAAAAGCTGCACCCGTGGGGCGCCTTGGCCTACGGCTTTACCGTTAAAATTTTGCCTTGGCAACAGGGCTGTAAGGGGTTGTTTTTTTTGGCTTTAACCTTTAAAAACACAAGCACCAAAACAGTTATTAAGCATTAAAAAATATAACAAGAAAATTATAAAGCAAGGAGTAAAAGCTATGAATATTTTGGTTACCGGCGCGAAGGGCTTTGTAGGGCAAAACCTGGTGGCTGCCCTAAAAAATTTAAAAGACGGTAAGGACCGCACCCGCCCACTGAAAATTGAAAAAATTTTTGAATACGATATTGATACCGACCCGGCGCTGCTTAACGATTATTGTGCCCAAGCCGATTTTGTTTTTCATTTGGCCGGGGTAAACCGCCCCAAAAATAATGAGGAATTTATGGCCGGAAATTTTGGCTTTGCTTCTACTTTGTTAGAAACCCTAAAAAAGCACCGCAACACCTGCCCGGTCATGCTTTCCAGCTCTATTCAGGCAACGCTGCAGGGCCGCTACGCCGAAAGCGATTACGGTCGCTCTAAGCTGGCGGGGGAGGAGCTGTTTTTTAACTACGCCGAGCAAACCGGGGCTAAGGTTTTGGTTTACCGGTTTCCTAATTTATTTGGCAAGTGGTGTCGCCCCAATTACAACAGCGCCGTTGCCACCTTTTGCTACAATACCGCGCACGATCTGCCCCTTACGGTAAACAATCCCGCCACCGAGCTGGAGCTGCTTTACATAGACGATCTGCTTTTTGAAATGCTGGATGCCTTAGCGGGCAACGAGCACCACTGCAGCTTTAACGGGGTGCAAACCGTGCTGTGCCAAAACGGGCGTTACTGCGCCGCACCGGTTACGCACCGTGTAACCCTGGGCGAAATTGTGCGCCTGTTAGAGCAGTTTAAAGCGCAGCCGCAAACCCTGTTTATGCCCGAAATTCCGCAAAACTCCTTTGCCAAAAAGCTGTATTCTACCTACCTTTCTTACCTGCCGGCCGAAAAAGCCGCGTTTAATTTAAAAATGAATGTAGATGACCGCGGCAGCTTTACCGAGCTTTTAAAAACCAAAAATTGTGGCCAGTTCAGCGTAAATATTTCTAAGCCCGGCATTACCAAAGGGCAGCACTGGCACCACACAAAGTGGGAGTTTTTTATAGTGGTTTCGGGGCACGGGTTAATTGAGCAGCGTAAAGTAGGCAGCAGCGAGGTGCTGCGGTTTGAGGTAAGCGGCGCGCAAATTCAAGCCGTGCAAATGCTGCCCGGATACACGCATAATATTATAAACCTTTCTAAAACCGAGGACTTAGTAACCCTAATGTGGGCAAACGAGCCGTTCGACCCTAACCGCCCCGACACTTTTTTTGAGCCGGTTTAATAAGCAAGGCTTATTTGTTGCCGTAAGGTGTTCGCCCGGCGAGAGAACATTCGCTGCCGCGCGCACCAGGCTGCCGAAAGCCGCACGGCGTTTAGGCTTTAAAGTCTTGGTTTGGCTGCGCGGCTAAACCGCATTGCCGCAGCAGTAAGGCTCGGCCGGGGGCAGCCAAACCGGGGGCAGGCCAAAGCTGCCCGCAAAAAGTTGCCGTTTTGCCCTTAAAAATTGTTTTGTTATTTTAAATTTGACCGGGCAGAATAAAACAAAAGGGGATGTTTGCTTGAAAATTTTATTTTACGATACCAAACCGTACGACCAGGAATCTTTTGACGCGGTATTAAAAAATTATCCGCAAATTACGATTGATTATTTAAAAACCGATATTTCGCCCCGCACCGTGCGCCTTTCGCAGGGGTACGACGCGGTTTGCCTGTTTGTGGCTTCGGATGTAAGCGGGGAAATTATTCAAGCTCTGCACGCCAACGGGGTAAAGCTAATTTTAATGCGCTGCGCCGGTTTTAATAATGTAGATTTAAAAGCCGCCGCCGCATGCGGCATTACGGTAATGCGGGTGCCGGGCTATTCGCCCGAGGCCATTGCCGAGCACGCCATGGCGCTGGCCTTTACCGTAAACCGCCACATTCACAAGGCCTACATTAAAGTGCGGGAGAATAACTTTAGCCTAATGGGCCTCACGGGGGTTAATTTTTACGGCAAAACGGCCGGCATTGTTGGCACCGGCAGAATTGGCGGTGCCATGTGCCGCATTTGTAAAGGCCTTGGCATGACCGTGCTGGCTTACGACAAATACCAAAACCCTAGCCTTGATTTTGTAAAGTATGTTGGCTTAGAGCAGCTGCTGCGGCAAAGTGATTTGATTTCGCTGCACTGCCCGCTAACGAGCGACACCTACCATATCATTGACTTAGCCGCCATAGAAAAAATGAAAGATGGCGTTATTTTAGTAAACACCTCCCGCGGGGCGCTAATTAGCACCAATGACCTAATAAAAGGAATACGGCAGCACAAATTTTCCGGCGTTGGGCTGGATGTTTACGAGGAGGAGCACGATAATGTTTTTGAAAACCGGGAGGACGATATTTTAGAAACCTCGGTAACGGCACGCTTACTTTCGTTCCCCAATGTGGTAGTTACCTCTCACCAAGGCTTTTTAACCAAGGAGGCCTTAGAGGCCATTAGCGAAACCACCCTGCAAAATGCCTCCGGCTTTGCCAAGGGCAGCCCCCTGCCCGAAAACACGGTGCAATAATTTTAATTTTTTTGGCAACAGCGCCCCGCAGCAATTACCTTTAGCTGCGGGGCGTTGTTGTGCGCCAAGGCCGGTTTTGGCCAAAGCCTTTGGTGTTAGCGGCCGTTAAGGGTTTGGCCCTTGCTAATTAGGTAAAAAAGCCTTTTTGCCATTTAGGGGGGTTGTAGGAGCCTTTACAGGGGTGCCGGTTTTCCCCCTTGCCGGGCAAAAAACGCGCGGTTGCCTTTTTGCGGCCAATTTTTGCTTTTTTACCGAAACGGTTGCAGTTTTTTAGGCCGTGTGGTATGATGGTGGGGCAAGCACCCGGCGGGGTAATGCGTGCGGTAAGTGCCTTTTTGGGCTGCCGATTTACCTAAAAACAGCGCGCAAGAGGTGCCTGTTTGGCTTTCGCAGAACTTGCTTAAATTTTAAACATTTTGGGGGAGAAAAATGTTTTTACCAACAAGCGGCGGGGCGGTTGCCCTGCAGTATGAACAATAAGAGTTTTTAAACAACATTACCGTAACCGTGCATTTGGCAAGCGGCAAAAATTTGCCTTTAAAGGGTACCGGGCAAAGCGCCGAAGCGCTGCACTTTGCCGGCGAGGGCGCGGTTGCTGCTTTAACGGTTAGCGAGCAAAACGGCGTGCTGGCGCTTTATATTTCGGGCCATTTGCAGCGGGATCGTGCCAAGGGCCGTTTTTTTGACAGCGCCGAGCAAAATTTAAGCGAAAAAGCTGCGGTTACCGTAGCCTTTTCGGCCCCGGCGGAGCTGGAGGCGTACCATTCGCTGTATTCTATTGGGTTTTGGAACAAGCCGGGCGCCTACGGGCGGGGCCTTTTGCCTTTTACAGCAAGGGGGAGCCGAAAAATATTTTGCTAAACGGCCGCAAAGCCCCTTGCAAAAAGCAGGGTGAGCTGTATATAATAGAAGTAACAAGCCCAAACAGCTTGTAGAAATTAATTGTTAAAATAAGCTTGGGTTTATTGAACTAAGGGCGCTTTGGTCTTTAGCAAAATTAAATGTAGGCTTTTGCCGGCCAAAAAGTTAGGAGTTTTGCGGGCAAAGGACTTTCGGCGTGCGGGGTTGCCGCCGGCCAAAGTCTAAGGCTAAACTTGCCTTTTAGAAAGGGCTATTTAAAAAGTAAGGGGGCAGATCTTTGAACGAAAATTTAAGCGTTTTACGCAAAAAGGCTATGGGTTTGCCCTTGCAGCCCGGCGTTTATTTTATGAAAAACAAGGCCGGCAAGGTTATTTATGTTGGCAAGGCCAAAAAGCTGAAAAACCGCGTTTCACAGTATTTTGGCGCCGGCAACCAGCATACCCTAAAGGTTAAGCGCATGGTAGAAAATGTTGCAGATTTTGATTACATTATTTGCGACAGCGAATTTGAGGCTTTAATTTTAGAATGTTCTATGATTAAGCAGTACAGCCCCAAGTACAACATTTTGTTAAAGGACGATAAGGGCTACCACTACATTCGCATTACCAAAGGGGAATGGCCAAGCATTGGCGAGGTAAAGCAAAAGCTAAACGACGGCGCGGAGTATTTAGGGCCGTACAATTCGGGGTGGATTTTAAAGCAATCGGTAGATGAGGCTAAAAAAATTTTTAAGCTGGCGCAGTGCAACAAAAAATTCCCCTGCGACCGCCGCACCACCCGACCCTGCCTAAATTACCACATTGGCATTTGCTCGGCCCCGTGCAGCGGCAAAATTTCGGCTGCCGATTACCGCGAAGCGGTGCACCAGGCCGTGCAATTTATTAAAGAGGGCGGGCACACCGCCACCGCCCAGTTAAAAAAGCGCATGGAGCAGGCGGCCGAGCAGCTTGATTTTGAAACGGCCGCCAAGCTGCGCGATCGCATTTTTGCCATGGAGCGTTCGGCCGAGCGGCAAAAGGTTATTATCTCCAGCTACCCGGAGCAGGATGTGATTGCATCCTCCCGCACCGAGAAGAATCAGTGCTTTGCCGTTATGAACTTTCGGGGCGGCCATTTGGTAGATCTGCGCTGCTACATTTTGCCCGAGCCGGACGATTTAGTGCAGGACAGAACCGAATTTTTGCAGCGCTATTACGCAAACGCCAACACCGTGCCCGCCCGCATTGTGCTGGAGGGCGAAATTTTAGAGCCGGAGCTTACCGAGCAGTGGCTGCGCCAAAAGGCCGGCAAGGCGGTAAGCCTGGCGCTGCCGCAAAAGGGCGACCAGGAAAAGCTGCTTAAAATGTGCGCCCTAAACGCGGCCGAGCATTTGGCAAAATACGAGCACAAAGGCACGCAGGACACCGCCGCGCTGGATGAATTAGCCCGGCTTTTAGGGCTTAAAAAGCCGCCGGAATACATTGAGGGGTACGATATTTCTAACACCATGGGCAGTGAGAATGTTGCGGGCATGACGGTGTTTTTTAACGGCCGCCCGCTAAAAAAAGCCTACCGCCGTTTTCGCATTAAAAGCTTTTCAGGGCAGGATGATTTTCGCTCTATGGCCGAGGTGCTGGATCGCCGGTTTTTAGAATACAAGGCCTGTAAGGCTGCCGGCGTTGCCGAGGGCTTTGGCCGCCTGCCGGATCTGATTTTGTTAGACGGCGGCAAGGGCCAGTTAAGCGCCGTTGAGCCTGTTTTAAAAAAACACGGGCTTAGTGTGCCGCTGTTTGGCATGGTAAAGGATTCCAAACACAAAACCCGCGCCGTTACGGCCGGCGGGCAGGATATTGCCATTAAGGGCAACCGCAGCGCCTACACGCTGGTTTCTACCATTCAGGAGGAAACGCACCGCTTTGCCATTACCTACCACCGTAACCGCAGCACCAAAAAGGGCCTTACCGCCGAGCTTGGCGAAATTGCCGGCGTAGGGCCAAAAAGGGTAAAGCTGCTGTTAAAAACCTTTAAAACTGTAACGGCTATTCAAACCGCAACGGTAGAGCAGCTAACCGCCGCCGGGCTGCCGGCCGCCGTTGCCCAAAATGTTTTTAACTTTTACCGCAAAGAAACCCTGTAAGGGTTAAATTAGTAAAAGCTGTTTGGCCGGGTTGGGTTCGGCGTGTAGGTATAGGGCAATTAACCAAAGTCGGCAAAAGCTAAGCAACCGGCCCATTGACCGAAACAGCCTAAAAATTAGAACCACAAAAATAAAGCCTGCCAAAAATAAGATCAGCAAAAAATACAGCCTGTACAATTAAAGTACAAGCTGTATTTTTTACTGTTTAAAATTTTTAGCTGGAGTAAAGGCAAAGCTCCCCGAATAAAGGCGGCCATTCGCTGCGGTTTAGGGCATCGTCGCTGTGTTTGGCTCCTCATTGCGTTAGACTCCCGCCGCAATTGGCTCTCCGTTTTGTTTGGCTCCCCGCCGTATTAGGCCCGCTGCAATTGCTCCCGCTGCGGCTTAAAGTTGCCAGTTAATGGGCTCTAAGCCGTTTTGTATTAAAAACTCGTTGGTTTTTGAAAAATGCCTGCAGCCAAAAAAACCGCGATAAGCCGAAAGCGGACTGGGGTGCGGGGCCTTTAGTTTTAGGTGCAGGGGGTTGGTAATAATTTCGGCCTTTTTGGCGGCCGGGCTGCCCCAGAGCAAAAAAACAACCGGGGTTTGCTTGTTGTTCAGCTTGGCAATTACGTGGTCGGTAAAGGTCTCCCACCCGTGGCCGCGGTGGCTGCCGGCCTGCCCGCGCCGAACGGTTAAAACCGTGTTTAGCATTAAAACTCCTTGCTCGGCCCAGGCGGTTAGGGTGCCGCCGGCGGGCGGCTGAAATCCAATGTCAGATTGCAGCTCCTTGTAAATGTTTAACAGGCTGGGCGGCGGTTCAATGCCCGGCAAAACCGAAAAGCAAAGTCCGTGCGCCTGGTTGGGGCCGTGGTAGGGGTCTTGCCCAATAATAACCGCTTTAATTTTGCTAAACGGGGTGTAGCGCAGCGCGTTAAAAATGTTGTGCATTTCGGGGTAAACGGTGCCGCTGCTGTATTCTTTTTTTAAAAACTGCCGCAGCGTTAGGTAGTACGGCATTTTCCATTCGTCTTTTAAAATCTCGTCCCAGTCGTTTCCAATTTGAACCATAGTAAACCCCCAAAGCGTTTTAAAAAAATTAGTGCGCAGCTTTAAATTCAGCACTGCTTTTATTATAAAGGCCGGGCAGCGCGCTGTCAAGTAAAGGGATTTTTGTTCGGCCGCTCCATTTCTTGCTATATTGGGTGTCAAAAATAAACATTTTGTTGTCAAAAATAAACATTTTGGTGTTTTAAACTTTTCAAAAGATGGGCGATATGTTAAAATAGCAGTAACATCGGCGGGCAATTTTTGTTGGGGAGATTTGCGGTTTGCCGTGCTGAAATTTTATTGGGAGGATTATTCAATGAAAAAGATCTTAGCCGTATTACTAACCGCCGCTTTGCTTTTTGGCTTGGCGTTTGACGCCTTTGCCGCAAGCGATGTAGATATGGATATGGGCGGGTTAGATGAAAGCAGCGGTGCAGCAACTGTTACCTTAAACCAACCGTATTTTGTTGGCGAAAACGGCGGTGTAGCCAAGGGGAACGATTATGTTTTGGCAACCGCTAGCCAAACCGGCGAGGTAGAGGCAGGCACCACTGTGCAGTTTACGCTGCACGACCTGAACACCGTTGCCTACCGTTTTCTTGGCTGGTTTAACAGCGCCGGCAATTGCCTTTCTACCGAGCAAAGCTTTGCCTTAACGGTAGAAAACAGCGTAACAGTTACGCCGCGGCTTGCTACGAAAAACATTATTGGCGAAGCCGCCGGGTTTGAGGGCTACCCGGCGGGTGAAAGCCTGCTGGTAAGCTCAAACGAGCAAGCGCCCCAAAACGGCAAAATTGGCTTTGGCAAAAACGCGGGGTATGATGGTGCCGGTTCCGGCGCAACCGCAATGGTTTTAGACGAAAACGGCTTTGCCGGGCAGTTTTCCGGGGCAACGCTTAGCGGCAGTCGTGCGCTGGTAACCAACACCAATTACCGGGCGTTTGAATACGGCCTTTCGGTTAAAAAGAACACCATCTACACGCTAAGCTACCGCTGGCTTGCTAAAAGCAGCAAAACCAAAGCCGAGGGTGTTTATTACGGCATTAACGCCACTTTTGTAAACTCGGCCTACAACCTGCCAAGCGCCAACGCGGCCTCCAGCGGCACAACCGGTATGCTGGGCTTTGCTAAAATTGAGGGCTCCAGCAACGCCAAAACCTGGAACACCGCAACGGTTACCTTTAACAGCGGCGACTGTGAAACTGCTTACCTTTACATTTGCCCTATCAGCGACGGGAACCTTTCCGGCGCCTGCACCTTTGCTATAGACGATTTAATTTGTACTGAGCAGACCGAGTCGCAGTCCTTTACCTTAGATATGAAATCCTGCGCCTCTTTGCAGCCGTCAAACTTTAGTCTAAAAAGCTTAGATTCTATTAGCTTGGGGCAAACGCTGAAATTTAAGGTGCTGTATGCCGGCAGCCAAAAGCCAACGGTTAAAATGAACGGCGTGGTTTGCGAGCCGGATGAAAACGGCTTTTACAGCGCCACGGTGCAAAAGGCCAAGGCGGTGCTTTCGGTTCGCTTTGCGGGGGATGAAATTTTGAACGATTGGGATAAAGATGATAACGGCCGCGACCTTTCGATTTATAACGAGGAGGTTTACTTAGAAAATATTTGGAGCGGCGATACCGTTTACCAGGAGGCCGCCCTGTTTTACACCGGGCGAGATACCGTGCAGCTGCTGTACCCGGTAGATGAAATGGTTTCTCTGCGTTCGTTTGATTTAAAAATTAATTATGTGCAAGGGGTAGACTACGAAATCACCGCCGACGGCAAAATAAAAAGGTTAGAAGGCAGTCGTATTCCGGTTTACACCGATGCGCTGACCACTACGCAAAAGCCTAACGTTAATGCTTTCCCCATTAAGGGCAACGAGAACGGCGAGTGGCTTACTTTTATTGGGGATAAGGCCTTCCCGGCCTACGCCATTTCGGCCACCTACAAGCATAGCAAGACCTTTGAAAACGGTTTTCAGCCCGCGGCGCCGGCCAGTCAGACCGAAAAGCTTAGCACAGTAATGCAAAAGCTGAAGCGCGGTGAGGAGGTTAACATTGTAGTTTACGGCGACAGTATTTCCTGCGGGTGGAGTAGCTCCGGTTTAAATGAGAATTTTGATATTTACGATACCGACCTAAGGCTGCACAGCGAAACGCGCCCGGGCCACTATGTAATTAATGTTGCACCCTACGCTCCTACTTGGATTGAAATGATGTTGGCCGGGCTGAAAAAGCAATACCCCAATGCAAAAATCAACCTGAAAAACCTGGCTTTGGGCGGCACCGCCTCCCCTTGGGGCGCCCAGCAAATTGAGCGGCGCCTGAATTTGTGGAAAGACGGGCAGGGCAACCAGGTTGTGCCCGACCTTATTATGATCGGCTTTGGCGTAAACGACGCCAGCCGCACCGCCCCGGCAGCCTTTGGCCAAAACATTCAAACCATTATTAGCAAAGCGCGCAGCTTTACCGGCAACAGCAATATGGAGGCGCTTTTGTACTCTCCCATGCTGCCAAATCAGCGCGCCACCACTTGGGATGCTGAAACCTGGCTGCTGCCTTACCAGGAACAGCTGCAGCAAATTGCCAACGCCGACAATAAAACCGGCATTGTGCGCCTAACCGATATTTTTACCGAAATAATAAAATCTAAAGAATGTGTAGACTACTTAAACACCAACGTAAACCACGGAAACGATTTTACCGCCCGCATTTATGCCACTGCTATGCTGGCCGCGTTTCAAGATTCAACAGGCGATGTAAACGGTGACGCAAGTGTGGATTTAAAAGATGTGGTGCTGCTGGCGCGGCACGCGTTAGACAGCAAGGTTGAACTAAACACCCGCCTGGCTGATGTAAACCGCGATGGCAGGGTGGATTTAAAAGATGCGGTTTACCTGGGCCAGCATCTGGCCGGGTGGAAAAAGCGCGAACTTTAATTGGCCGGGCTTTGCCTGCCCTGTCGGCAGCCCGTAACAAAAAGCATAAAAAAACACTGCTCCGGCCGGGCAGTGTTTTTTTGGTGCCCTTTTTGCCTGTCACCGCTTTTCAATATTTTTTCAGGCGTTTGCGGTATTGCACAGGCGTTTCGCCAAAGAGCTGCTTGAAACGGCGGGAAAAATAAAAGCGATCGCAAAAGCCATATCGTTCACTAATTTCTGCAATGCTTTTTTCACTTTCAATCAGCTTAATTTGGGCGCTGTAAAACACCATTTTGTCAATATACTCGCCAATAGTCAGCCCGGTTTCTTTTTTAAATTTCTTGGAAAGGTAGCTTTCAGAAACAAACAATTTGGCCGAAATGCTTTTGGCGTTCAGGCAAATGGAGGGGTGTTCAACAATCAGGTTCATGGCCCTGCTTACAGCCTGGGAATAGGCGGTCGAATCCGGCGCCATAATGTGGTATTGCTTAATCATTTCGGCAATATCGTTTTGAACGGCAGCCTTCAGCAAAAATTTGTCGGCCGAGTTTTCCGATTCAAAAAGCCGATACATTTCTTCAATATCGCTTTGCGATTTTGCCAGCATTCCAACCGCCTCAAAATTCCGCAAAAGGTCATAGCCGTTAGGCAGAATAATGTTAAAGTGAAAATAAAGCTTTTCCATGCTTCCGGCAGAAAAATGCGAAAAGCACAGCCCCACAGGAATGAGATACACCCGGCCCGGGGTTAAAATGCATTCGCTGTTTTTTAAAACAATTTTTCCGCTTCCGCTTTTCACATAATAAAGCCGGGAAAAGGGTGAAACCACATTTTCGCCGTACCAATCGTTTTCAACCTTCACACAGTAAGCCGTGCTGATGTTTATTTTTAAATTGTTAAAATCGTTGGCCGGGTAGCCGCTTTTCATGAATATCATGCTGAAAACTCCATATTAATTGCTTAAAAATGCATTGAATTATTACGGTATTATGATATAATCGAACCGAAAAGTTCATATATAGTATATACCTTTTCACCAGCAAAATCAATAGGAGCTGAAAGTAAATGTCAAGTTATAAAATCAGAAAAACACCGGGCGATACCGAATGGTTCCGGCATGACCGCTTTGGCATGTTTATTCATTTTGGGCTTTATTCAATGCCCGCCAGGCATGAGTGGATAAAATATCGCGAATGCATGACTGATGAGCAGTACGATAAATATTTTAAATACTTCAATCCGGATATGTTCTGCCCGCGTGAATGGGCAAAGCAGGCCAAGGCAGCCGGCATGAAATATGTTGTGTTTACCACCAAGCACCATGAGGGCTTTTGCCTGTGGGACACTAAATATACCGACTACAACATCATGAACACCTCCTATGGCAAAGATTTGCTGCATGAGCTGGTGGACGCTTTCCGTGCCGAGGGCATTAGAATTGGGCTGTATTATTCGCTGATTGACTGGCACCACCCCGATTTCACCATTGACATTAAGCACCCCCGCCGTAAAGATGCCAACGCCAAGGAGCTCAACCAAGGCCGGGATATGACCAAATATGCCGCATATATGCGTAATCAAATTACCGAGCTGCTGACCGGCTATGGCAAAATTGACATTTTGTGGTTTGATTTTTCTTACGACAGCGAGGGGCTTCCTGAAAATCCGTGGCTGGGCGGCAAGCATAAGGAGGATTGGGAGGCCGAAAAGCTTATTGCCACCGCAAGAAGCATTCAGCCCGATATTATTATTGATAACCGCACCGAAGTGGAGCAGGATTTGTGGACGCCCGAGCAGGCCCTTGTGAATGAATGGGTGAAGGATGACGACGGCAACCTGGTGCCGTGGGAGGCCTGCCACACCTTTTCCGGCTCCTGGGGCTATTACCGTGACGAGGTTTCCTGGAAAACCCCCAACCAGCTGATTGACCTTTTGGTGCGCTGCGTGGCCAACGGCGGCAACCTGATTATGAATGTTGGCCCAACCTCAAGGGGCTACATTGATGACCGTGCCTGCAAGGCCCTGGCAGTATATGCCGACTGGATGAAATATAACAGCCGCTCCATTTACGGCTGCACCATGGCCGAGCCCGAAATTCTTGAAAAATGCCCCGCAAACTGCCTGCTCACACAAAGTGAGGACGGCAAAAGGCTTTATGTACATTTGCAAAACTACCCGTTTAACTGGCTTAGAATTGAAAATTTGGGCAGCCGGGTGGATTATGTGCAGTTTTTAGATGACGGCAGTGAGATTCCGTTCTACGACGATCATAACACTGCGGTGCTGCGCCCAAAAAAAGAATGCAAAGATTATCAGGTAATTGAAATTTTCTTAAAATAAGGCCTGCTAAAAAGCAAAATTTAAGCAGCCGCCGGTGAGCAAAATCACCGGCGGCTGCTTTAATTTTCGTAAAAAACCGTGAAGTTTTCACCCCGCAGGCCGGGGGTGGCGCCGCGCTGTAACAGGGCGGTGTTTTGCTCGTGCGCCAATAGCCATTTGTTTTGCCGAAACAGCAGGCCCTGCCCCTCGCTGCCCTCGGGCAGCGGCAGGTTGGTGCCAACCGGCAGGCCAACTACGCAGCCAAAGCCCTGCGTCTGCACCTCGCACGGGCAAAAGTGCAGGGTGGTGGCGTAAATTTCGGCAACCGTGCCGGCCGGCAGATAAAAGGCCTGCATTTTTTTGGTGTTCAGCCAATTGTTTTTAAGGTCGCTGCGGCGGCCTAAAATTAATACCAAATTGGTTACGGCAATGTTTAGTTCGCTGCAGCAGTGCCATTCGGCGGCGTTTAATTGGCTGTTGTGGCCGTGGCAGTAGCCAAATTGGGTTTTTAGCCCGCCAAAAACGGCAAGGCTTAGCGGCGCGCAGTCGGGCAGCGCCTCAAACGCCGGCACGCCGGCTAAGTACTCGCTGCCTTGCGCCGGCCGTTTCAGCGTTTCGGCCGCCTTTAAAAAGGCGGCGCCGCTTTGGGGCAGCAGGCGGCCGTATTCGGCAAATTCCGGCGCCGTTACCGGCAGCAGCGGCAGCGTGGGGTTTTTGGCTTGCAGTTGCGCTAAAGCTTCCCGGTTCATTCAATCATTCCCCCAAAACAATTAATCGTCCAACGCGGTATCAATTTTTAAAGCCGTAAAATACTTGGTAAACTCGCGCAGCTCGGCGGTGTAATCGCCCAAAATCTCGCAAAAATGGTGAATGTATGGGCCGTCTAACAAGCGGTCTTCTACCTTTTGCAGGTTTTTAAATTCGCCCCAAAGGTAGGTGCCGTGCGTTTGCGGGCCGGGAACAGTGTGGCAAAGCATAGGCAGCAGCAGGTAATTTCCGTGCTCCTGCTCTAAGCGGGCAACGGTGTAAACGCCGTCCTTGGCGCGGAACCATTCACGCTGGTTTACCAGCTTGGCCGGGCAATCGTTTGCTTTTACCGAAAGGGGGAACGGCCCGCAGTGCCAAAGCAGCTCGGCATTTTTGTTTTCGGGGTGGCGCACGGTAAATTCCCCTAAAAACGGCCGCTCGTGCCCTAAGGCGGCGCTGCTCAGCAGCACCATTGTTAAAGCGCAGTGCATGTCGCTCTCGCAGGAGATTATGTAGCCCATATCGTTTAAAATTCCGTACACGGCGCAGGGGGCCAGTCCGTCAAACAGCTGCGGGGTGGCGGTCCAGCATTCGGCCGAAATAACATCTAAATTGTTTTCCTCAAACAGCTGCCGATACATAATAACCAGCGCGGCCATGCGGGTCAGATATTTTGGCGTTAGGTCGTCCATTTGGTAATGGCTGCAAATAAATTGCTCCATTTTTGCAATTTCTTGCTGCTCGGTTTTAAGTACGGTATTAAACTTTTCTAAAATAACGGCTAAGTTAAAGGGCACAATGCGCAGCCCGAACCGCTCCATTAATTCGCCCTCGTTCCAAATAACCGAATAAAACGGCGCCGGCCGAATACCAACCTGGCCAACCTTTAGACCGGTAAAGTTTTTAACCATGCAGGCAACGCTAAAAAAGCGTTTCAAGCCCTCGGCAAACTCCGGTTCCTCTACCCGGCAGCACGGCAGATGCGAAAAGGGAATGTGATACCGCTGCAGCTGGCGTGAAACGCCGAATAAACCGCACTGCGAATCGGTGGGGCGCATACCATGTTCGTAATATTCGTCATCTAACGGGGCCCAAAGCAGCACCGGCTTGCCAACCGCCTTGGCCAGCTGGGCGGCGGCCTCCTCGTTTCCAAAGTTGCAGTTAATAATAAAAACGGCGTCAACCTTGTCGGCCAAAAAGCGCTCGGCCAGCTGGTTGGTGCTTTTCTCGTCAAAAATTAAGTCTTTACAGCCAAGGCCGCGGCTGTTAACAAAGGTTATCTGTTCGGTGGTAAAGTTTTTTTCAATGTAATCTACAAAGCGGTGGCCGCGCTCCTCGGCCGAGCTCCAGGTTAAAAAGGTTTTGGCCGGGCGGTCGGTGGTGTTGCGGCGCATGGGCGCCAAACCAATTTTTAAATTGTAATTTAACATCTCAATACCCCTTTAAATTAATTTTACAGCAAATTTGCGCTTTGACCGGCTTTGGGTTTTGCTTGTTGTAATTTATGCAGTGCTGCGCCAAGCTTTTGCAGACGTTTGCCTTACAGGCAATTTAACGCGTTACCGCCTAAAAAACAAGTTAAAATTTTTTGCTGGCCTAAGCCTGCCGGTACACTTTTACTGTACCACGCCAATTTTTAAAAAGCCATGTAAAAAACAGAACAAGCTGTATGTTTTTCTACTAATTTTTTGCGGGCTTTAGCGTACGGCAACTTGAATAGAAAGTAATTTTGCAACCTGTTAACAGCCAAAGAGGTTAATATTTTACACCTAATGTCAAGATGTTCCATTGACTTAAAGAATTGAAAGTATTAAACTGAGGATAGGAAAATGCCGTGCTTTTGTTCCTAAAACTGCTTGTACATTTCGCAACTATTAAGCAATGTGAACAAAACGGCTGTATTTTCATAAAAAGGTGCAAGATATGAACCGTAGGTGTAAAATAATGCCATTTTTTGCGCCAAATGCTGTTAAAAGCGCCGGTAGGGCAGGGTGAGTGCCCGCCAGGCGGCTGGTTGAACTCACAAATTTTCGTAGGGAGTGTAGTTTATGAAAAAAATCTGTTCCGTTATTCTTAGTTGTGCGCTGCTGTTAGGGCTGTTGGTAGTGCCCGGCGCAGCGGCCGAGCCAGCAGCAAAGCAGGATTTTGAGAGCGAGTATACCGCTTACGCATCCATAAACAGTGTTTCATCATCTTATTCTGTTTCTAACGCAGAATACCATGGTGGGAGTTGTTCGTTAAAGTATGACTACAACTATAAAGCGAGCAACAAGTATGATTTAGTTAATTTAACTTACAATGATGATTTAAAATTAACGCCCGGAAAAACCTATGTAGTTTCTTTTTGGCTAATGGCACCTACCCCCGAAAAAGCCACAAGCGAAAGCACTGCCATTCGTCTTTACGCCAACAGCGCTTGGATTAACCCTTGGACCGATGCCGGCTGGAATGTTGGCCAACAGGTAGTGTTTATTGACAGCAGCTTTAATTACGGCGTTTGGCAGCAGTACACCTGCACGGTAAAATTAAGCGAAAACCAAAACGCTCTGCACTTGTATGTGCTTGACGGGAAACACATTTTTTACATTGATGACATTACCGCCACTGAGCTTGTCCCGGTTACGGTAGATTTTAAAGAGGCCGACGGTACGGTAATTGACCAGCGCATGGGCCTGCCGGGTTCGGCTTTAACACTGCCCCGCACCCCGGAAAAAGAGGGCTACAGCTTTGACGGCTGGTATGAGGATGCTGATTTTACCACTGCCTTTAGGGGTACCACCTTCCCAACCGCTAGCACAACCCTGTATGCAAAGTTTAGCGATTGTTCGATTTATGACAAATATTTAGATATTTCAGCAACTTATGTAGCAAACGGTAATACCGTTTCGGCTGCGGATGGTGTTTTAAAGGTTACGCGTAGTACGGCTGGAAATACCTGGTTTACTCTTACCCCAACAACTAATGAGTATGCTTTAAAGGAAGGTAATACCTATACAGTATCCTTTGATGTTTTGTTCGATTCTGATTATATTGCCGGGGCAATCGGAAGTAAAAACACTTTGTACATTAATGAAAATCAAAATTCCGAAAATGCTGCCGACTTTTATATTGGTAAGAAAAGTGATTGGCAATCAGTTTCTTACAATTTTAAAGCGCTTGCCGGCTATTTAAGAGTGTATACTTGGGGTTCTGTTGCAAATAGCACCATTCAATTTAAAAACCTTAAAATTACTCCCGTTACCGTGCAAACCGATTTAGAAAAAGCGGTTGCGGCCGAGTTAGAGTACCAAGGTTCGTCCTTGCGCCCGGAGGACGCCGAGAAAAAAGCCAACCCGATTCCCGGCAATAACGGCGAGGCAGCCATTCGCTTTAAATCAAAAATTTCTAACAAACTGCTCAACGAGGGCATTACGGTTAGCAAGGTACATTACAGCGTAGTGGAGTACGGCCACACCTACTTCCGTGAGGACTTAATGGGCGGTAACACGGTGCTGGATATTGGCACCACCTACACCAATGGCAAAGCGGCCAAAAACGCCGTAGCCTACCGTAAAGAAAACGGCGCCGTTACCACCGATATTTGGTTTAGCAAAGATGAAACAAATGTTACTTACACCGCCGCGCTTTACAACTTTACCGAGCAAAGCTACACCTTAACTTATGTAGCCCGGCCGTATGTGAAACTAGTAGCCGACAATTCTATCGAGGAAATTACCGTGTACGGCGCCAATACGCAGTTTGCCGCGTTTAACGATGTGGCCGACCGTGCGTTTTACGCCCACCCGGGTGATGTGTACGACCGTGCCGCAGCCTATACTGATGTAAACGGCGATAGTTGGTCTGAAAGCTACGAAATTCGCAGCGCGCTGTACAACACCGTGCTTTCTAAGCTTTCCGGCCAAGGCTTTAACTACCTTGCCCCTGCAGCGGCAGCCGAATAAGAAAGGTGCGTGTAATTAATGAAAAAGTACGAAAAACCAGAATTAGATGTAAAAGCATACCAGTGCACCAATCAATTAGACGCCAGCGGTGTAAACGGCGATGTTGAAGTTACCGACGATTTTTAAGCATTAGGCAAAATTGCGGCAGGTGTTTTTCGCCTGCCGTAATTGCGCTTTACGCAAAACCCAATGGTTGAAATTTGGGGTAAAGGAGAATATTAATGAAAAAGGTTCTTTCAGTTTGTTTAAGTCTGCTGTTGGGGCTCACCGCACTGGTAGTGCCAAGCGCGGCCGAGGGCGCCGCGGTGTTAACCCAAGGCTTTGAGCAGGATTACGAAATGCAAATTAACAGCAAATGGTCAATTTATACCGCCGCCAACGAGGCCGATGAAAATGTTCACGGCGGCAGTCGATCCCTGCATTACGAGGGGCAGGGCAACACTACCCATGTTGCCAATTTGGCCGACGACAGCTTTTTGCTAACCGTTGGCAAATATTACACGGTTTCCCTTTGGGTTAAGGTAATTAAACCGGCCGAGCTGCCGGAAAACAGCAACCAAACCCCAATACAGCTTTGCGAGGGGGTAAACCGCAATCCTTGGGGTCAAAAAGTGCAGCACAATATGCTTGCTGTTTGGGGTGGAATAAATGGGTTTAACGAGTGGCAGCAAATTTCCTGCACCTTTAAAGCACAGTACGCCTATTTAAGCTTTTGGACCTACGGCCCGTACGAATATTTTGTAGACGATATTACGGCCACCGAGCGGCAGGAGGTAACCGTAACCTTTAACGCTAACGGCGGCACCGCCGTTTCGGCAATAACCGGCGTTGAGGGCACCGAAATGACCATGCCGGCCAACCCCACCAAAGAGGGCTGCGTTTTTGCCGGCTGGTATTGGGACGCAGACTTAACGCAGCCGGTTACCGAAAAGGTTTTTCCGGCCCAAAATGTGGTGCTGTACGCCAAGTGGAATGACGGCGCTTTGTATTACGATTATGAAAACAAATTGGCAGAGTTTGCAATCTCCGGCGCCGAGCTGGAGGTAACAAACGAAAAACACAACTCTGGAAGCCACGCTTTAAAGGGTACGGTTACCGGCGGAAATATTTGGATGGGGCTAACGCCAAAAGGCGATACGGTTTACAACTTAACCCCCGGCAAGCGCTACCAGGTAAGCTTTGAGTTGTTTATTGAAACCGGATTAAACGGCGTTTTGGGTGCGGTTACAACCGGGAATAACGGCCTTTGGCAGTTGGATAATAACAAAATTCCTGCGCCGTATTCCTGCGGTATTTCGGCCGCCGGAAAAGCCGAGTGGCAAACCGTTACCGGTGAATTTACAGTGAAAGAAAATTGCAGGCTGCTGCACCTTTACACCTGGCTGCCTGTTGGAACGGTATTTTACTTAGATAACCTAAAAATAAAAGAGGTACAGCCCAAGGTGCAGTTAACGGTAGAATATAAAGATGAAACCGTACGCCTGACGGATTTAGAAGGCAATGATTTAAACGCAGAGGTAACGGTACAGCAAAGCCTGCAGTTTAAAGCGCTTTGCGCCAACGGGGTAACCCCGGTTGTTAAGGCTGGCAGTGCAACCCTAACGGCAGATGAGAACGGCGTTTACAGCTACGAGGTTGGCGAGAGCAACTTTACCCTAACTGTTTCGGGCAGCGGCATGACGGCCGCGCAAAACCACGCGGTAGGCGTTGGCCTGAACGGCGAGGACCTTACCACCTACAACGCCGAGGTGTTTAGCGCGCCCCTTTGGCAGGGCAGCACCAGCTACCAGGAAGCCGCCATGTTCTTTAACACCATTGACGGCCAGCAGTGCTTTGAAAAATCGCTGGCCTACCCTATTGACGATGTTGTTTCGGTTCGCAGCGCAAACTTAAAAACCTACTACATTAAAGGGGTAGATTACAAAATAGAAAACGGCAAGCTGATTTGGCTGGAAAACGGCAAAATGCCCATTTACCAAAGCGCTTTAGCCGTGCCGCGTAACGCCGATGACGCTTACAACGACCCCACTTTAGCCGACCACGGCAACGTAAAGCAGGCCGATTGGTATTATATTGACGACGAAAAAGGGCTGTATTTAATGTGGGACGGTTACCATGAAAACAGCACAGTTTATGTAACCTACACCCACAGCAAAACCTGGGCCGATTTAGGCCAGCAGGGTTACACGCCAACAGTGCCCGAGGCACAGGGCAACAAGCTTGGCAGCCTTTACAGTAAGCTTGCCGGCGGCGGCAATATTAATGTGCTGGTTTACGGTGATTCTACTGCAACCGGAGCGGCCTCCAGCGGCGCGCAAATGAATTACGATTTGTTTGACCGCGATGGTAAAGTTCAACCCCGCAGTGCCGGCACCCGCATAAACGCCCCAACCTTTTTTGAGCAGGCAACGGCCAAAATGGTTCAGGAATACGGCATTGGCAACCCCGTTACCTATTACAACATTGCGCTGGGCGGAACCGGCTCCGGCTGGGGAAAAACCGAACTGCAAAACCGTGTGGATTTAATGAATGCCTACTACGGCAAAACGGTTGTGCCGGATGTAATTTATGTTAAATACACCGCAAACGATGAAGGCGCGGGCACCAACGAAGAAACCCTGGCAGCCTACAAAGCTAACATGAGCGGTATTGTAAGCCAGTTTAAAAAGCTGTACCCCAACGCGTCTATTGTGCTGGTTTCCGGAAAGGTTAACAACAAAAAATCTGCTGTGTACAGCAACTTAGAGTATTTACTGCAAATGGAAAACGCGTTGGTCGAAATTGCCGCCGAAAATGCGGACTGCATTGTGGCGCGCGGCAGCTCGCAGTTTGTGCAGTTGGTAAAGTCTAAGGATGTGGAAGATTACCTTTCGAACAACATTAACCACGCAAACGATTTTTGGGCCAAAACAATGGGTCAGGTTATTGCCGCCAGTATGTCTAAAACCGTGCAGCCGGGCGATGTAAACGGCGACGGCGTGGCAGATTTAAAGGATGTACTGTTGCTAACCCGCTATGCCCTTGGCAGCGAGGTTGAGCTAAACGCCCGCATGGCCGATGTAAATAGCGACGGCAGTATTGATTTAAAAGACGCCGTTTATTTGGCACAGCACCTGGCCGGCTGGAAAGACCGGCCGCTGCACACCGTTACCGGCACCTTTACGGCGGTAGCCGAGCAGGGCACCAACGCCGGATATGTAAAAGCGGCGGGCAGCGCCTTTACGGCAGTGGCCTTTCACGGCAACGAATTTTTGGGCTGGTTTAACGAGTCCGGCGAGCTGCAAAGCAAAAATTCAACTGTTTCGCAAAAGGATATGATTGGGAACTTGACCGCCAGGTTTAAGGATAACAACCTGTTGAGTGAAATTGGCGGCGGCTATGAGGTTCATTCCGCCCCTAAGGTATATAACGGCAGCAAGGGGGAGGAAGTCCCCACCGACAAGCCCGGCTTTTATTCCAGCACGGTGTTTTATTCTTTGTTGAACGGTGTTGCCTACAGCGGCGCAAAAAGCTTTGCATTAATGACGCGTTGGCAATACCCCTTAATTAGCGTTCCTGGGCTGGAAAAGAACACCCAATACGCCGTTTCTTTTAAAGTAAAGCTAAACACCTTAGAGGGGGGTGCTAGGTTTGAGGGCATGCGCGTTGCCCCAACCAACATTAAAAATTTTGGTGACGCCGCAAACTGTGGCATTGGCGGGTTTGAAACCACCATTGCCGGTGACACCGATTGGCACGAGGTTACCTTTAATTTTAATACGGGCGACCTTACCGCAGTAAATTTAACCTTTTTCTATGTAGCCGCAGATAAGGACGACAAAAACAACGCCTTAAACATTGACGAACTAACCATGTGGAAATTACCGAACCAGGAAAGCTACAAGCAATACAGCATTACCGCCGAGGCCGAAAACGGGTTGGCTTACACCAATTTAATTTCGGGCGGTACGGCGGTGCAAAGCGGCAGCAGCGTTATTTTTACCTGCTCCCCGAAAAACCGCGACGCCGAATTTTTAGGCTGGTTTAATAAAGCGGGCGAAAAGGTAAGCAGCGCCAGAGTATTTGCGGTAGATTCGGTAAAACAAAATTACAATTTAACCGCAAAATTTACCGTTGGCACCGTGCCCAAGGACCTTGAAAACACCGCGGCAATTACTAAAGCTTTGCAGGAGGACGGCTATTACGCCCCGCTGTTTGAAAAAGCCATTGCCAACACCGGCAACCGGGCGCTTTTAGCCAAAATGGTGCAAAAGGCCAAAAACGGCGAGGACCTAACGGTAGTGGGCCTTGGCGGCTCTATTACGCAGGGCGCCGGGGTGGGCTGGAGCGAGGATCAGCATTACAGCCGCTACATTAACCGGGTGGGGGCGTACCTGCAAAAGCAGTTCCCCAACATTAAGGTAAATGTAATAAATGCCGGCATTGGCGCAACCTCCTCCCTTTTAGGTAAAAGCCGAATGCAGGCGCAGGTGTTAAGCCGCAACCCGGACCTGGTAATTGTAGATTTTACAACGAACGACGGGAGCGACGACGAACGGTACAATTACAGCTACGAGGCCATAATCCGCACCCTGCTGGAGCAGCAGGTGGCAACGGTGGCGGTAATGTTCGGGCCGGTAAAATTGACCGAGTACAACAACGGCGTTTATATTAAAAGCGGCAACTGCGTAAATGTGCACCTGCCGATTTTGCAGTATTACGATGTACCGGTAATAAACTACTACGACGCCACCTGGGATTATTTAGACAGCAACGGTGACGGGCAAAACACTGCCGAGGATATTGCCCAATGGAAGGCGTTGGAGTACGATTACATTCACCCGAATTTTGCCGGGCATCTGCTTTCGGCAAACGCTATTGGCTATTACCTGCAAACGGTAATAGACGGGGTAGACCAAATAGATAAAACCGTACCGCAGGTGCCGCAGGCGCTGTTCCGCAAGGCAACTGCCAGCTATTTAAACTACACCATGTACACAACCGAGAATATTGGCGGGCTAATAACCAAAACCGAAAAGGTTAAAACGGGGGTTTACGGAAATGTAGACGCCAACACGATTACCGATTGGAAACCGTGGCTGATTGAAAAGGGCGGTTATATTGAGCTAACGCTGAATTCGCTTGAAAGCCTGACCCTAATGCATGTAACCGGGGCGGCCACCGTTAAGAATATTAACGGCAAAGAGGGCGAAAACATAACCCTTAGCGAGAACAGCAGCGTACGCGTAACGCTAAACGGGCAGGGCATTTTAGCTGACTCTACCAGCGGCAGCGGCGGCGTACTAAACTGGGCCTCCGGCACTTACACCGAAAGTGTAACCGGGCCGATCACCCTGCGTATTGAGTGCCTTTCCGGCACCTACTGCCTAACAAGCATTTTAATTAGCCAGTAAAAACCAAATAAAAAACACAGCCGCCGCAGGCTTGCCTGCGGCGGCTGTGTTTATAAATTTATTTAAAAATAGCTTACCTTAACTCGTTTGCCCATTTGCTTTAAGCAGGCGGTTAGCTGCTCTACCAAATTCATTTTAATGTTAAAATTAATGGGCAAGTCGGGGTTTTGGTGCGCGGGGTTTACAGCGCGGCCAACATAAAAGTTAATATCGGTGGCGTCCTCAAACAGCAGGCGGCAAATTAGGGAGGCACCGTCGTGCCGGTAGCCCCACTCCTCGTAAAGCTCGTTGGTGCCTAAGGCGTCTTTGGCGTATTCAATAACCTTGTTAATGGTAATAACGCCCTCGGTTACCAGGTCAACCCCCTCAATTTCGGCAATGGGGGGAACATCGCTTTGCACAAAGTTAAGGCTGGCCTTAACCGGCTTGCCCAAGTATTTTGCGGCAATAGAGGCGGTAGTGCCGCCGCAAACAATGTGCTTGCCCTCTTTCGAGAAAAACAGTGACATCATGCGGTCACAGTCATCCCGGTTGCGGGGCGGGCCAAACAAAAGGTTCATGGGTTCCCGCTTTCTTACGCGAATCACGCAGGCGGTAGCGTCGTCCCCCGGTTGGTTGCCGTATAGCTTGTTGCATTCATCTACCAGCATGGTAGAAAGGGTTTTGGCGGTGTAACCCTGCGGGGCAACGCTTACCATAAAGTCGGCAATATCCTCCCGCCGCCAGCCAAAGTTGTAGGCAATGCCAATGCCGGCGTGGGGGCAGCCGTCACTCATGGCAATGAAAATATCGTTCTCCTGCAAGGGAATGGTGGCTTTGTAAATTTTTTTGCCGCCAATGTTCAGTTCGCTTTGCGGGTATTGGTACAGTTCAAAATTGCGAATCATAATCACAAGCGGATTATCGTACTGAATAATTTCGGCGGTGGCGTTGTGAATTAAGTGGATGATGGTAAAGGTGGAGTAGGCCACCCCGCGTACCGAGCAAATGGGCAGGGTTGCGGCAATGGTTTCCACACACTCCTCCAGCTTTAGGCCCTCGGCCATCATGGTGGAAATAATTTTAGAGGTAAGGGTAGAAAGAATACTGGCTTTTACGCCGCTGCCAAGGCCGTCGGCCAACACAATAACGGTAGAATCCTCGCCCTGTTCTACAATATCAACATGGTCGCCGCACAGCTGCTCGCCGGCGTGATTAATGCTTTTCCAGCCAATATCGGCACAAAGGTTATTCATCGCTAATAGACTCCTTTAATTTAGAAAGGGCAATTTTGGTTTCGGCGGCCGTTTCCCCTAACAGGGAGGCAATTTCCTGCACAATGCGCATTTGCTTGTCTACCACCTTGTCGGCAATTTCAACCGTTTGGCGGCTAATGCTCTCTTTTCGTTCGCGCACATTTTCCTCCTCAGTCACATCGCGCATAATGCAAATTAACAGGCGGTACTCCTTATCGTAAATAATGCTTTGCTCAACATACTTTTCGTACTCGGCCAAGTAAACCCGCCGGTCGTGAATGTTGCGGCCGTTTTGCAGCACCGTCATAAAGGGCTTGGGGTCTAAAATGCGCACAACGCCGTCCCCCAATACCACTGAGGGGGAGCGCAAATTTAAAATTTTAAGGGCGGCTTTGTTAATTTGCTGCACCTCCAGCTTTTCGTTCAGCAAAATCAGTCCGTTTGGCGTGTTGCGAACAATATTGTCGGAAAAGCTTTCGGCCTTGTCTTTTAAATACGGCAGGCACATAGAAATTTCGGCCTTGCCCTGGTAAATGGCAACGGCCTTTTCGCGGCAGGTGTTGTACCCGCAGGAGCCGCAGTTTAATTCGTCTGCCGGCTTTAGTTTGCCCATTTTATGTAAAATATCCTCAATTTTCGCTTCGGTGGGCGGCTGCAGCTTGCGCTCAATTACCGTAAAGGTTTTGTGCAGGGCGGTGCGGTCGGGCTGGGTAACTTCAAAATCCTTTTTGCCGGCAAAGCGCGCAACGGCCATATAATCCTGCACCGGCAGGCGATGAAATTTTTCCATAACCGGGCCGCCAACGCAGCTGCCAACGCAGGCCGACATTTCTATAAAGCAGCGGTGAATTTTTCCGCCGGCAATATCTTTTAAAGCGGCAATGCAGTTTTCAACTCCGTCTATGGCCAGGTAGGTGTAATCCGGGTGGTCTAACTGCATGGTTTTTAAAATGCCGCCCGTGGTGGGGAAAAATCGGGCGCGGCTGTGTTCGTCGCTGTCCAACTCCGCCTTTAGGGTTACCCCCTCGGCTTTTAGCCAGGCGGTTAGCTCGTCAAAGGTTAAAACCGCGTCTACCAAGCCTTCGTAATATTGGGCTTCGTCTTTTTTTGCAACGCAGGGGCCAATAAAAACAGTTTTGGCGTTTTTGTAGCGGGTTTTAATATCTTTACAATGGGCCTGCATGGGCGAAAGCACATCGGCCAGGCAGGGCAGCATGGCCGGGTAGTGCTTTTGAATCAGCAAATTAACCGAGTGGCAGCAGGAGGAGATGATAACATCTTTGGTTTGTTCGGCTACCATTTTTTCGTATGCTGTTTTAACAATGGTGGCGCCAATGGCGGTTTCCTCCACATCAAAAAAGCCGAGCTGCTTTAAGGCCGCGCGCATGGCGCCAATGCCAACGCCCTCGTAATTGGCAATAAACGAGGGAGCCAGGCTAACTATAACCGGGTCACCGCTTTGCAGTAACACCTTAACCTTTTCGGTTTCGTCGGTAATCTGTTTGGCGTTTTGGGGGCAAACCACAAAGCACTGGCCGCACAAAATGCACTCGTTGCCAATAATGTAGGCCTGGTTGCCTGAAAAGCGAATAGATTTAACCGGGCAGTGCCGAATACATTTGTAGCAGTTTTTGCAGTTAGATTTTTTTAAGGTTAGGCAGTCCATTAAGGTTATTTCCTTTCCGCCGCTAAGGGCTGTAATACCTTTTCTTTAAAAAAGTTTTCAAAGCCGGCAACAGTAACACCGGGGTAAACCGTGTCGTCTACCGTAACGGTAACTCCCTCCCGGTTGCATTTTCCGGCACAAAAGCTGCCGGCCAGGGTTACAAGGGGCTCCAGCCCGTTTTCGGCAACCGCTTTTTGAAAAAGCGCTACCAGCTGCTCGGCTCCGTTTAGGTGGCAGGCCGAACCAACACAAATTTGAACAAGCATTGTTATTAATTTTCCTCCCGCAAAATGTATTTTTTAAAAAACGGCTCGGTGGTTTTGGGGGTAACCGAGTAAAATTCATTGTCCAGCGTAACACAAACGCCCTCGCGGCAGCGACCCATGCAAAAGGTGCCGGCCAGCTCAACGCTGCCGTCTAACCCGTGCTGCGCTATGAGCTGCTGAAATTGCTCTACCACCTCGCGGGAGCCTTTAATGTGGCAGGAGGAGCCAATACAGACGGTTAACTTCATTGCAAATCCCCTTTCGCAGAATTTAAAAAATCAGTTAAAAACGCGCGGCCGGTTGGCGTGGCCCGGTAAAGCTTGGCGGCGGCAACCGCCGGCAGCAGGTTGGTAATTTGCTGCGGCTGCAAGCCGCTTTGGCTGCAAAGCAGGCTTAGGTAGTTATTGGCAAGGGCACTGTTGCCGCCTTTTAAAAGCCAAAGGTAGGTTACGGCGGCGTCAACCTCGGGGCAGCCGGCAGCGGCCAGCGCCCAGTTTAAAATGTAAAGCTCCCCGCCGGGGGTAATCATAATATTTTCGGGAGTTAGGTTGCCGTGGCAAAGTGTTTGCTTTTGGGGCAGGGCTAAAAGCTGCGTTTTAAATTCGGCAATGCGCCCGGCCGGCAGGCCGCTGCGTTGAATGCCCTGCAGCAGCTGCCCCAAAAGGCCCGGCAGGGCGGGGTTGCTGTTTACCCAAATTTGGTTGGCAGCCGCCGCCAACTGCTGCAACAGGGCGTTGGCGTTTTGGGGCTGCTCGGCCAGTAAGCGGCTAAGCGTTTTACCCTTTAGGTAGCGGCTAACAATTGCCCATTTTTGGTTTATTTGGCAAACCTTTAAAACCGGCGGCACCGGTAGGCCGGCCTTGGCGGCAAGGGCTTGGGCGTAAGCCTCAAACAGCGCCCGTTCGCCGGTTGACTCGGCGTTAAAAACCTTTAAGCAACGGTCGGAATCCCGGTAAACGGTTTGGTGGTTGCTAACGGCAATAATTCGGTCTAAGTTCGTGTAAATTCCTCCCCAAAAGCGCCAATGGCAGTTTTAAAAATTTGCGGCGTTTTTTGCTGCGCGGTACAGCTTTTGTGAGTACCCGTTACCCTTATTTTAACACAGTTTAAGGGGCACTGCAACCTCTTTATTTTTTTGTTAAAATTTTCGAAACATTTCCCCCAAAAGCTATTGCATAATAGGTTTATTCGTGTTAAAATATAGGCCATAGATTATAACTGGTTTTGCAACTTATTTTAAAATGAACGAGGGTTAGATTTATGAAAATTTTAATCGTTGGCATTGGCAAAACGGGCGCAACCCTGGCGCGCACCCTAACAAACGAGGGGCACGATGTTACGATTATGGATTCAGACGCTACGCGGGTTGGTGAAATTTGCGATAATAACGATGTGATGGGCTTTGTGGGCGACGGCATGAATTACGCCGCCCTGCGGGAGGCCGGCATTGCCGAGGCCGATGTATTAATAGCCGTTACCGGGTCGGACGAGCAGAATTTGCTTTGCTGCCTGTTTGCTAAAAAATCCGGCCGCTGCGCAACCATTGCGCGGGTGCGTAACCCGCTGTATTTATCCGAGACCGCGTTTATTCGCGAGCAGGTTGGCCTTTCTATGATTATTAACCCCGAATACGCAGCAGCCACCGAAATTTCGCGGCTGCTGCGCTTTCCCTCGGCCATTGATATTAACTCCTTTTCTAAAGGCAAGGTAGAAATGCTAACCTTTAAAATTCGCGAAAATTCGCAGCTGGCCGGCAAAAATTTAAACTTTGTGCGTACTAAAATTGAGCCTGAAGTGCTGTTTTGCTGCGTGCAGCGCGGTGGGAGCTGCCATATCCCCGACGGCAACTTTACCCTGCAGGCTGGGGATAAAGCCTCCATTATTATTGCCCCGAAAAAAACGCACAGCTTTTTTAAAAAAATTGGGGTAGATACCCACGGCGCGCACGATGTTATGATTGTTGGCGGCGGGCGGCTGGCCTACTACCTTTCTAAACAATTGTTAGAACTTGGCATTACGGTGCGGCTTATTGAGCTGGACCAGGCCCGCTGCGACGAGCTGGCCGAAAAGCTGCCCCACGCGTTAATTATTCACGGCGACGGGTCGGATAAAAATTTGCTGCTGGAGGAGGGTCTGGCCGAAACCGACGCCTTTGTTGCCCTAACCGGGTTTGACGAGGAAAACATTTTGCTCTCGCTTTACGCCAAAGAGGTTGCCAACGCCAAGGTGGTTACCAAGGTAGACCGTATCTCCTTTGACAGTTTAATTTCTAAACTGAATTTAGACAGCGTTATTTACCCATGCGACATTACCGCCGAGTACATTTTGCAGTATGTGCGTACCAAGCAAAATGCCATGGGCAATAATGTAGAAAATCTTTACAAGCTGCTGGGCGACAGGGTAGAGGCTTTAGAGTTTAAAATAGGCGAAAATGCGCCGATTGTTGGCATTGAGCTGCAAAAAATGAACCTGAAAAAGGATTTAATTATTTGCGGCATTATGCACGAGGGAAAATTTATTTTGCCCTGCGGCGAAAGCACCGTTAGCGTGGGGGACAGCATTATTGTTGTTACCGCGCAAAAGCAGCTGAATGATGTTGCGGATATTTTGAGGTAACGGGCTTATGAATTTTTCTATTATACTTTACATTATTGGGTATGTGCTGCGCATAGAGGGCATTTTAATGCTGCTGCCGGCCGGGGTTGGCCTGTTTTACGGCGAGCGGCAGGCCTACGCCTTTTTTATTTGCGCGGCTGTTAGCCTGGCGGTTGGCTTTTTGTGCAGCCTTAAAAAGCCTAAAAACCAGGTGTTTTACGCCAAAGAGGGCTTTGTGGTTGTGCCCGCCGCGTGGATTATTGCCAGCTTGGCCGGGTGCGCCCCGTTTGTAATAAATAAAGATATTCCCCGTTTTGTAGACGCGTTTTTTGAAACCGTTTCGGGCTTTACAACAACCGGTTCCAGCGTACTGAGCAATGTGGAGGCTTTAGCCCGCTGTTCGCTGTTTTGGCGCAGTTTTACGCACTGGATCGGCGGCATGGGCATTTTGGTTTTTATTTTGGCCATTATGCCGCTTACCAGCGGCGCAACCATGCACCTTATGCGGGCGGAAAGTCCCGGCCCGCAGGTGGGCAAAATGGTGCCCAAAATTCGTTATACCTCTATTATACTTTACGTTATTTACGCCGCAATGACGCTGCTGCAAATTGTAATTTTGCTGTGCGGCGGAATGCATTGGTTTGACGCTGTTACCCTTTCGTTCGGCTCGGCCGGTACCGGCGGCTTTGCGGTTAAAAATTCCGGCTTAGCGTCTTATTCGCCGTTTTGCCAGTATGTAATTGCGGTGTTTATGATTGCGTTTGGCGTGAACTTTAATGTGTACTATTTGTCGGTTCGCCGCCACTTTAGGCAGGCCTTTAGGGTAGAGGAGGCCTGGTGGTACATTGCCATTGTGGCTTTTTCTACCGGAGCTATTACTTTAAACATTCGCCACGTTTTTCCAACGCTGGAGGAATCGTTTCGCCAGGCACTGTTTCAGGTGGGTTCTTTAATTACAACCACCGGCTATTCAACCTGCGATTATAACGCACTGTTTCCGGCCTTTTCCCACCACGTTTTGCTTATGCTTATGCTGATTGGCGCGTGCGCCGGCAGTACGGGCGGCGGCATTAAGGTTTCAAGAATAATGATTATGGTAAAATCGGTTCGGGACGAGATTTCCCGTATTATTCACCCGCGCGCCGTAAAAAAAGTGCGGCTGGAGGGCAAGGTGGTAGAGCACGGGGTTATGCGCTCGGTAAACACCTTTATGTTGGGGTACTTGGCGGTGCTATGCCTTTCGGTTATTTTAATTTCGCTGAATAATTTTGATATGACAACCAACATTACCTCGGTTGTTGCTACCTTAAACAATATTGGCCCCGGCTTTGGCAAGGTGGGGCCGGCGGGGAACTTCGGCGCGTTTTCAGATTTTTCTAAGCTTGTTTTTTGCTTTGATATGCTGGCCGGAAGGTTAGAAATTTTGCCCGTATTGGTGCTTTTATACCCCGGAACCTGGCGCCGTGCCGTACAGGGGGGGTTAAGCGGCAAAAACAAATTTTAATGCTTTAAAAAATATTCTTGGCTCGGCTGCCCTTGGGCGGCCGGGCCGTTTTGCTGCTTTTTAATCCCTGCCAACTAAAAATCCGTAAATATCATTTGCCAAAAAGGCCATAAAGCAAGCCAAAGCCGCGGCGTATTGCAATTTCAACTCATCGGCCGGGCTACAAAGCCGAAAGAAAACAACCCTTGTTAGCCGCGTAGGCCATCGAAAAAATAACGCTTTTTTAACGCAACGGCACTGCGCGGCAAAGCGGATGAAGCATTTTTTGTTGACACCGGTTTAAAAATGTAGTAAAATAGGAAAAGTTTGGCTGCCTGTTTGCGGAAACCTTAAGGGCAATTAAAATTATTGGAGCGTATTTATGAAAAAACAAACCGTTACCGTAACTCTTGCCGCTTTACTTAGCCTTTGCCTGGCCTTTTGTGCCGGGTGCGCCAAAAACGGCAAAACCGCCGCTATTAGCAGTAAGGCTGTCCAATTGTCGGAAAGCAGCAGCGCGGTAGAAAACTCTTTAGAAAGCACCGCAGCGCCAAGCTCGGCTGAGGTTATTTCCTCCTCACTTACCGCCGAGGACGCCGCCGAAACCGTTTTACCGCGTGCGGCAAGGAGCGCCAAGGTAAGCAAAGCCGCAAAGCCGGCCGCCAAGGTGCGTACGGTTGCCCCGGTAGCTGCAATTTTTAACACCCACAAGCAAAGTAATAATTTAGATATTGACCATAATGTTTTTATGGACGCGTTGGAGTACACCGGATACAACCTTAAAAAGCACCGGGCCGACGGCAATATGTGGAAGTACATTTACGCGGCCGACAAGCGCGGCATGGGTTACCTTTCACCCATTAGCTACGGCGGGGCCAGCAGCGGGTACGAGGTTACCGGCGGTAAGCCGGATGTTGCGGCCATGGCCAAAAAAGGCGGGCTGGTTTGTGCCTCTTATGTAACTTATGTTTACTTTAATTATTTGCCCAATGTTGCCGGTATTAGCACCAGCATGTTAGACAAACCCGCTAAACCCATTAACGCGAACGACTGGAAAATTGCGGCCGGCAAGTGGGTACAAAAGGGGTATTCCAGGTACATTCCGTTTACCGCTAAAATTCTGCCCTCTAAATACACGGTTTTTCAATGCGCTCAAACGGTTCCAATTGGCTCGGTTTTGATTTTTGCCGACGCTAAAAAAGCTGCGAATAATGGAACGCATGTAGCCATTTACGGCGGTTTTAAAAACGGCTACAATTGGGTGTACCATGTTGGCAACGCCAACGGGCCGGAGTTTTGCGCCATTGAGCGCATGGGCTTTGGGCCGGATCCGCAGCGCCTAATTCAAATTATTACGCCGCCGAGTGTAGTGCAATACGCCGCCAGCTTAGAGGTAACGGTTTTGGATGACGCCGGTACCGCCCTAAGCGGCGTTCGGCTTACTGCTAAAAATCACAAAAACGGTAAAAGCTATTCCTTGGGCGTTACCAACCAAAGCGGCAAGACAATCGCAAAAGATCTGCCGTTCGGCCAGTACACGGTTACCCAAACGGTTTTGGGCGGGTACACCGGCCAAAGCAGCTACAATGTAACGCTTACCGGCAAGAGCAACGCAAAGGGCAGCTTAAAAATTGTTAATACCCGTAAAATGGGGGCTATTACTGTTGAGGTAACCGGCAAAAACGGCTTGCCGTTAACGGGCGCTGCTTTTGCCGTGTTAAACAGCCAGGGCAAAGAGGTTGCCCGCCTTGGCCAAACCGGGGCCAACGGGAAAGCAACCTTAACCGGCAGCAAAAGCGTTCCGCTTTATTTTGGCAGCTACACGGTAAAGCAGTGCTCTGCGCCAAAGGGTTACCTTTTAAACGAAAAGGCTTTTGCCGTAACTTTAAGCGAGGCCAACAGCAAAGCAACCCTTAGTTTGCAAAATGTCGCCGATCTAACCGGGCCGGAAACCTCAAGCGAGGCAACTGCCGCCGAAAGTGCAGAATAACCCTGAAAATATTAAAGGTTTAAAATAAGTACCCTAAAAGTTTAGAAAGCACCCCAAAGGTTAATGATTTTTGGGGTGCTTATTTTTTGGTGCCTTATTCACTGCTTTTTTGCAAACTTATCCGGCAGAGGGGGATGCCGTCCGAGGACATCTCCAACCATCCGTTGTCGTCCATCTTGGCGTCGTACCGAGCCTTGAGCCGTTTGGCTAATTCTTTCTGTAGCATATCTGATTTCTCCTTTTTAGGGTAATAAAAAAGGCAGATGGATTTTTGATTTCTATCTGCCTTGTGTATCGGATAGTTACTTTTCGGGAGTTTAAGTCTATCCACAAAGGGAAAACGGCGATTTTTCATCTGTGTTTTGGTACAGAGAAAAATCGCCGTTTGGGTAGCAAAAAAGCCCGATATAATCGGGCTTTTCGCAGGAGACATCTTTTTTGTCTCCACATTATGGCGGAGAAGGGGAGACTCGAACTCCCGCGCCGGTTGCCCGACCTACGCCCTTAGCAGGGGCGCCTCGTCACCAACTTGAGTACTTCTCCATGGTAACTAAAAATAAGCATATAATGGCGGAGAGAAAGGGATTCGAACCCTTGGCTCTTGCGAGTCACTGGTTTTCAAGACCAGCTCCTTAAACCACTCGGACATCTCTCCAACCAGCGTGCCAAAATATTATAACACAAAGCACTATCATTGTCAACGCCTTGCGGGCAATTTTTTTGTTTTTAGCTAAATTTAGCGTTTCCAGCGCTGCCTTGCTGTTTTGGCACAAAAAAGTACGGCCGCCACAAAGCGGCCCGGCAGGATTTACCGCCGGGTGCGATTTAAGTGTTATTGCCGCTTTCTAATATGCTTTCATAATCGGTTTTTAAAATTTGCTTTAATAAAACAATTTCATCCGGGTATAAATGCCGCTGCCCAACCTCAATTTTAGCCAGTGCGCTGCGAGTGATATCACAACCCGCCAGTTGCAATTTGGCAGCCAAAACATCCTGTGTCATGGCAGCCTGTTCACGCAGCCTACGAATGTTTTGGCCAATGCGTGCTTCTATTGCGTTATTCATATCCGGCCTCCTGCTGCTATGGCAAGCGTGCCCTGCAGCTTGCACTTATTTCGGCACAAGCCGTTGACTTTATTATAAAGAAATGTTATACTGTTTTTGCACCTATTTGGGTGCAAAAAAGAAAAGGGGTATGAATATATGTTTCACTGCCCGTATTTGGCCGCCTTGTTAAAACAAGACCCGCTTTTGCAAAAAAATTATTACTGTGTGGCCGAAAACAAGTTTCTTACAAACGCGCAGGCAAACTATTTGTGCCAAACCAAGCACAGCGATTTTTCGGTTTGCCCTGTTTACCGGGCGCGGCGCAGCCCAAAGCGCCTATAACCCTTTGCCCACGCTTTTAAAGTGTAATTTTTAAATTATTACTTAATTTTTAACTTGAAAATTAATTTTAGAATTATTTATTTTCGTTTTTGAAGATCTTTTGAATTTTTACTTTAACCTCCTCGTAGAGCTCGGCGCTTTTAAAGGCAATTTTGTAGTGCTGCGGTTGCTCGGCAATTTCGGCCGCTTTTTTGGGCACTGCCTGCTCCAGCCCTTTGTTTTCGGTTGCTGCCGGAACGCATAAAGCGGGGAACAGCACGCACCACCAATTTTTACCCTCTGCGTTGCCAATTAGCACCCGAACGGCATCGTATTCTCCGGCCGGCAGCGAAAAGCCGGTGTAGTGCCGGGTATTAAATTCGCTTTTGCCCAGTTCTACGGTAACGGGGTCGTTGCAGCCGTGGCGGCGCAGCTCGTTCTCGGCCAATTGCTTTAGCTGCGGCAAAAACTGCTGCGCTTTTTGCAGGGCCTGGTCTTTACTTTGCGCGGTTTCAAACAAGCCGGCCGTTTCCTTTAACAGGCGGTCGCGCACGGTTAGCTTTAAGGCTTGGTCGGCTGCCGAGTTAGAATTAGCCAAAATGTGCAGCCGCAGCACATTTTGCCTTAAAACATTGCACTTTGCCTGAAAGCCGGCAAAGCTAAGCAAAACCGCCGTAACAAAGCCGCACAGCATTGCCAGCGTAAGGGTTTTTACAGATATGTTTTTAAAAAATTGCATAAAAAAGCTCCTAACATAATTTTTAAAAGAAACGGGCGACTTTTAGCTTTTAGCGCCGGATTTCAATTGCAATTATGTTATTGGAGCTTTTTTTGTGTTTTATTCAGTTTATTTTAGTTATTATTCTTGCGGCCAACATAAAGCGGAATGGTGTAGCTTTGCATATATCGAATGGGCAGCTCTTGCTGCTTTAGCTCGCGCGTTACGCCGTTTTGCGTTTCACGCACCGCAATGGGCCACTGCTGCTCAACCGTCATACCAAAAGTGGAGGCAAAAACCGAAACATTAGATTGGTTATTAATTACCGCCGGAAGCGGTTTGTTCAGGCCAATGGCAAACACAGCGCCCAGCACCTCGGTGCTGCCGTGGTTTAAGGTTTCAAAGGCGGTGCCTTCCTCCTCGGTTTTGCAGCCCAGCACCCAAAGCTTGCCGCCGTTGTTTACAACCTCGTGCAGGGAACGCTCGGGGTTAATTTGCCGGCAATAAGCCTCTTGCCCGTTAAAGGCAAAGCAGGGAACCGCACGGTCGTAGGGGAATTTTTCCTCCCTCGGGAGGGGCTCGGTGCGGGCGCCGGCGCCGGGAATACCGCCAATGGTGCAGCCGGTATTTTCCATAAATACTTTTCCGCCGGGCACGGTGTTAAAGTAAATGGAGGCGGCTTGAACGTGCACATCGCTGAAAATAACCGTTCGCTTGCAGGCGTGCTCTACTAAGGTCATGTAACCGTAGAATTTTTCCCACGCAAAAAGGTCCTCAATTATCAGCGGGGCGTCGGACTCCTGCCGAATTAAAAACGCGCCGGTGTGGTGCATTTTTGTTAATTCCTCACCCGCCAGCAAATCGCCGTACATAAAGTTTACGCGGCGAACGGTTGCCGGAATTTCAATTACGCCGTTAATTTTAAAGCGGCCGGGATTAAAATAAACGGTCGGCTTTCCGCTTTGCATGGCACGGCGAATGGCTTCGGTGTCGTCGGTTACGCCGTCGCCAACCGCACCGAATTCTTGCACGCTAACCCAATCCTCCGGGTCGTCCCACGGCACTTCGGGCGTCTCTAAAACCGGCAGATTAAGAGAGAGGGAATTGGTGCCTTCAAACAGTGTTTTGGGCCCGTGCGAGCTGTATTCTTTTAAATAGCCGTCTACGGGCTCCGGACGCATAAAGCTCCAGCCCTTATCTAAAATATGCTCGTACCCCTCGGCTTTAATGTTGCGCAAAAACAGCTGACCAAAGGAGTGCCGAATGGCCACATCCTGCTCGGCCCCGCCAAGCAGCTGGGCGTCAATTAAGCTAACAAAGGCGGTAAATCCATCTACCTTTAAGGCCGAAACGCTGTTTTCGCTGTATAGATCGCGAATAAATACGGCATTGTTTCCAACATAAAACCCGGTGCGTTTTTGGTGCTTTAGCACAATGTGCTCAAAGGTGGTGTACAAATACTGCGACATAATTTTAATGCCGTAATTAAAACCAATAACCTCAACATTTTTGGCGTAGCAGGCCGAAACCTTGTCGTGCAGCACCGAAAGCCCGGTGTTGCCCCGGTATTCCGGGTCGGAGGACACAATTTTAACATTCCGCAGTGCGCCGGTGTTGTTGGCAAAGTAGCGAATGCCGGTGGCGCCGGGGTTGCCGCTGCCAACATCTACCGTAATGTTTTCAAACATATTGGTCATGGCAATGTTCGAGGCCTCGCCCTGCATAAAGCAAATAACCGGGCGGTCGTTGCCAAATTCAAAACCGGGGCAATGGTCTTTTAATTTAATAACTACGCCGTTGCGGCTTTGGCCCATAAACCGCAGCTGGCAGTTCATTTCCAAATGGCGCAGGTCGCAAATAATGTTGCGAAATTCCTCCATGGCGTAGGAAATGGTATCGCTTACCAAATAGGTTCCGTTGGGAAAATAAATAATTCTGGAGGGGGGCAGCTGCTCGGGGAAAATAACATTGCAGCGGCCGTCTACCTTGCGAATTTCAAAGGATATTAGCGCATTGGGGTCGGGCATTTGTTCTAACTTTGCTTTGGTTTTGTAAAACTCTTTTTCGTAGGCGCCTAAAATATCGTTTACAATTTGGCGCAGCGCTGCGGTACAGTCTTTTTGGCCGGTATTGTCTAAGCAATAGGGCGGCTTGGTTACATCAATAATGGCGCTGCACTGCGCCGGGTAGCGGTAGTTTTCCATTTTTAATAATCTCCTTTTTTTACACTGCGCTTTTTCTTAAATCTCCCTGAAAAAGGCAGCATTTACAGCCGGTGCTTTTGGCTTTTGCCGGCCGAATAAACAAGCGGGCGCCAAGACGGCGCGAGCCTGTTTATTTTTGCTCTAACAGCCTGCGCACCAGCTCTACCACATTTTTTAAATTGGCCGGTGCACCGCTGCCGTTGTACGAAACAACGCTTTCGTTCAGTTCCAAATTGCTTTGCCCGGCGGTGTAGCGGGCCAGCAGGGCGGCGTCTTTTAAATCTAATACGCCGTCGCAGTTAATATCCTGCTTTTCGGCGGCGGGCTTGTAGGTGTTTTTGGCAAAGCCGTTTAAGCCCTTTATGCGAATAAGGGTAGGGTAGTCCCGGTAGGCAACATTAACATCTACATTTGTTTTTTGCCCGTTTAGGTAAAGGCCGTTCACCTTGCCGTCACTGGCGTATTGCCACAACCCGTAAGCGCTGTAATCAATATCCGGCTTGTCAGAGCGCGGGTAATGTGCCAACCAAATTTCGCACTCTTTTTGAATGGCGTTTAAATCTAAGTAGTTGGTAAACCAATTTTTATTGGCGTAAACACCGGCCATGTAGCCGGCCTGCTGCACCTTGCGGGTAAAGGCTAAGGCAATATCTGTTCGTTGCCTGGTGGTTAGGCCTCCTTGGTACTTTTCGTCCTCCATATCGTAATAAATAGGGTATTCCAGCTGCTTGTTTTTAACAAAACGCAGGCAGTCGGCAGCATCCCGCTCGGCCTCGGCAACGGTTTTAGCGTAGCTGTAATAGTAAACGCCAATTTTTAACCCGGCGGCTGCGGCGTTTTTGCAGTTTAGCTCAAAGTGGGTGTCCGGCAGGGTTTCTTTCTGCGTGTTGCTTAGCCCTTTGCCGGAATAGCCGGCACGAATAATAACAAACCTTATACCTTCGGCCTTGGCTTTGTTAAAATCAACTGTTTTACCGTTGCCGTAATTGGCGTAGGAAACATCTATGCCCTTAGCAACAATTTTTTCTTCCCCCGCGGCAAGGGCACCAAAAGGCACTGCAAAAAGCAGCAGTACGGCTGCAAGCAGCGTAAAAGCTTTTTTCATTTTTCTTCCTCCAAAAATATGTAACCAAAATCCTTACCGGGCATAGTATGGAATGTAGACGGGAACACGGCAGTGCCGAAAGTTCCCTCCGGAAGGGAGGTTAGCAAGTATGTGCAACAACTTCTTAGGCGGTAACAACTGTTCTTGGATCTTGATCCTCATTCTGGTTTTGGTTTGCTGTGGTGGCGGCTGCGGCTGCGGTGATTCCCGCAGCAATGATTGCTGCTGTGGCTAAACCCCAAAACCGCACGGCGAATAGGGCGGCGCTTCACGCGGCCGAACCGGCGCCGTAGCAACACTGCCCGCGGTACGGCACATGACCCATACCCGGTTTAACCGGCGGAGAACAACTCTTCGAATACATGGTGTGCTGCACTGCGGGCAGTTTTTTTAAAATTTGCGGCCTTACGAGCTTTTGGCCGTTTTTTTGTGTGTAATAACGGCCTTTTTGCTGTCGGTCACCGCTTCTTTGGTAATGCGAACCTGGGTAATGGTTTTGTCATCCGGCACGGTAAACATAATATCGTTTAAAATGCCTTCAAAAATGGAGCGCAGGCCGCGCGCGCCCGTTTTGCGTTCAACCGTTAGGTCGGCAATGGCCTTTAAGGCGTCGTCATCAAAGCTTAGGGTAACGCCGTCAATTTCAAACAGCCGCTGGTACTGCTTTAAAACCGAATTTTTGGGCTCGGTCATAATACGCACCATGGCCTCGGCGTCCAGCGCCTCTAAGGGGGAAATAACCGGCAAACGGCCAATCAGCTCAGGTATAAGGCCGAACTTAACAAAATCCTTGTGCGTTACAAAGGGCAGCAGCGCATCGCGCTCTTGGTCGGCCGTTGCTTTAATGGCCGCACCAAAGCCCAGTCCGCCGCCGCCAATGCGGCGTTCAATTTGCTTTTCAATCCCGTCAAACGCGCCGCCGCAAATAAACAAAATGTTTGTGGTGTCTATTTTAATAAACTCCTGCTGCGGGTGCTTGCGGCCGCCCTGCGGCGGAACATTGGCTACCGTGCCCTCTAAAATTTTCAGCAGCGCTTGCTGCACACCCTCGCCGCTTACATCGCGGGTAATTGAGGTATTCTCCGACTTGCGGGCAATTTTATCAATTTCATCTATATAAATAATGCCGTGCTCAGCCTTTTCAATGTCATAATCGGCCGCTTGAATTAGGCGCAGCAAAATGTTTTCAACATCTTCGCCAACATAGCCGGCTTCGGTTAGGGTGGTAGCGTCGGTAATGGCAATCGGCACCTCTAAAAAGCGGGCAAGCGTTGTTGCCAGCAGGGTTTTGCCAACGCCGGTAGGGCCAACCAGCAGCACGTTGCTTTTGGCCATTTCAACATCGCTTTCGCCCCGCTGCAGTGCCTGCATTTTTTTGTAGTGGTTGTAAACGGCAACGCTTAAGGTTCTTTTGGCGCGCTCCTGCCCAATCACATATTCATCCAGCTTTTGTTTAATTTGGCTGGGGGTTGGCAGCGGCTTTTCGGGCTTAGCGGCCTGTTTTTTGCCCTTGGGCTTTAGCTCCTTTTCCTCCTGCGGGCCGTAGATCAGCTCGTGGCAAACCTCAACACATTCGTCGCAAATAAAAATGCCGGGGCCTGCAATTAGCTGCATTACCTGGTCTTGCGTTTTGCCGCAAAAGGAACAGCAAACCTCTTTTTCTTTCTTATCGTTTGGCAATGTTATTCTCCTAAAATTTGTTAGCGCTGCTTAATCACCTTATCAATTAACCCGTACTGTGCGGCAGCCTCGGCCGACATAAAGTTATCGCGTTCGGTGTCGCGCTGAATTTCCGCCAGCGGGCGGCCGGTAGCGTCGGCTAAAATTTGGTTAATGGTGGCGCGGGTTTTTTCAATGTGGTGGGCGTGAATTAAAATATCGGTTGCCTGGCCCTCGGCAGAGCCTAAGGGCTGGTGAATCATAATTTCGCTGTGCGGCAGGGCAAAACGCTTGCTCTTGGCGCCGGCGGCCAATAAAAAGGCGCCCATGCTGGCGGCCATACCCATGCAAATGGTGCTAACATCGCACTTAATGTAATTCATGGTGTCAAAAATAGCCATACCGGCCGAAACCGAACCGCCGGGGCTGTTAATGTAAAAGTTAATATCTTTATTCGGGTCCTGCCCCTCTAAATACAGCATTTGGGCAATAATTAAGCTGGCCGAGGCGTTATCTACCTGGTCGTAAAGCATAATAATGCGGTCGTTAAGCAGGCGGGAGAAAATATCGTAGGAACGCTCGCCGCGGCTGGTTTGCTCTACTACATAAGGCACTAAATTCATTTGGTCCATTTTTAAAACCTCCAAAAAATGTACTGCCAAAAAAGGCAGCCGGGCGGCTGCCTAACCGTAGCGCACACAGCCGAACCTGCCTAAAAGGGCAAAATAACGGCTCTTTTGCTTGTTGCCTTTGTAAGGCGTTATAGCCCTTACGGCATTTTTTTGCACAAAAAACCACTTGCTATTTTGTGCCTTTTAAGTTGCAGAATTTTAAAGAAAACAAATTTACGGGTGAGCGCAGCAAAAACACAGGTAGTTTTAGCAAATTACCAAGGCTTTTAACAAGGCTCGAACCTAAATTTTCTTTAAAATTGGTGTTCGTATGCGTGTGCTGCGGTTAAAGCTTCGGCAGCCGTAAAACCGCAGCCGTGGGGCTACGGTTTTGTTTACCATTATTACCAGTATTGTTACAGTATAATCAAGCGGGTAAAAAATTATTCGGCTTTGTCGGCTGCTTTTTTAGCGGCCGGCTTTTTAGCAGTCGGCTTTTTTGCTGCGGTAGTTTTTTTAGCAGCCGGCTTTTTTGCTGCGGTCTTGCTTTCGGCGGCCTTGGCGGTTGTAGCTTTGGCAGCAGTTTTAGCAGCGGTTTTAGCGGCCGGCTTTTTGGCGGCCGTTTTGGTTGCGGCAGCCTTTTTAGCAGCCGGTTTTTTGGCGGCAGCCTCGGCTTTTTCAGCCTTGGGGGTGCGCTCTTTTACATCGGTCAGCTTTGCGGCATCGCGTACCAGCTCAATGGCCTTGCGAACAACAATATCCTCGGTTAATTCGGCGGCGGGAACAGCCTTTTTAACCTCCTCGGCTTTCATGCCGTAAGACTGAGCAATGGTCTCGTATTCTTTGTTTAAATCTTCCTCGGTTGCGGTCAGCTTTTCCAGGTCGGCAATTTTCTCCAGCGCTAAGCGAACCTTAACCTGGCGCTCGGCCTGCGGGCGGAACTCTTTTTTCAAGTCGTCTACCGTGGCGCCGGTGTATTTTAAGTACATATCCAGCTGCATGCCCTGCATTTGCAGGCGGTACTCAAAGTCTTTCAAGCTTTGCTCCTCGCGGTTTTTAAACATGGCCTCGGGGATATCGCCCTTTAAGCCCTCAATCAGCTGGTCTAACAGTTGATTTTCAACGTCGTCGTTCGCGGCCTTTTCTTTGCGCTCTAAGGCCTTCTTTTTTAAATCCTCTTTTAAAGCGTCTAAGGTGTCAAATTCGCTAACGTCTTTGGCAAATTCGTCATCCTGTTCCGGCAGCTCTTTTACTTTAATTTCGTGCAGCTTTACCTTAAAGGTGGCCGGTTTGCCGGCTAAGGATTTTTCGCCGTACTCCTCCGGGAAGGTAACATTAACTTCAAATTCCTCCTCGGCGTTGTGGCCAATAATTTGGTCCTCAAATCCGGGAATAAATTGGCCGGAGCCCAGCTCTAAGGTGTAGCTTTCGCCCTTGCCGCCCTCAAAAGCTTTGCCGTCGGTAAAGCCTTCAAAGTCAATTACAACACTGTCGCCCTTGGCGGCTGCGCGGTCTTTTACCTCTACCATGCGGGAGTTACGGTCGGCCATGCGGTTTAATTCTTCCTGCACCTCTTGCTCGGTAACCTCGCTAATAAGCTTTTCGGCCTTTAAGCCCTTGTAGGTGCCAACTTCCATTTCGGGGTAGGTGGTAAAGGTAACTTTAAAGTCTACGCCGTCCTGCTTGCTAATCGAAACTAAGTCGAACTTCATTTCGTCGTTTACAATTTTTAAGTTGGCTTCTTTTGCGGCGTCGTCAATGGCGTCGGAATATAACAGGTTTAAGGCGTCCTCAAAAAATACGCCCTCACCGTAATATTTTTCAATAATGCCAAGCGGGGCCTTACCCTTACGAAAACCGGGAACGTTGATTTTTTTGCGGTCGCGCTTGTAAACCTGCTCAATAGCGGCGCGGAATTGTTCCCCGTTAATAAGGATCTCGACCTCGTAGCGGTTGGTATCAACCTTGTTTGATGCTTTTAAACTCATTATGTTAAACCTCCACATAAATGTTCTATGCTACTATACCATATTTAAGCGGAATTTTCCACTGTTTTTTTGGTTTTTTTGTAATTTTGTGGTTTTTAACGATTAATTTGATTTTTTTAACCAAATAATGCACAAAATTTACCCACGATATGGATGCTAAGGGGTTATTTGCAGCGGGCAAAAATTCAGCGTGTCGGCCGAAACCAAACGCAGCGCAATGTTTTGAATTTTAGGTACGGTTGCTGCGTGCCCGGCACCGTGAATGTGCCCGTAATAAACCGTTTGCACACCGTGCTGCTGCAAGATTTGTAAAACCTCGGTGCAAACAAACTCGCCGTAGGCGGGCGGGTAGTGCATAAAAACAAGCTTTTGCCCGCCCAGCTGCTCGGCAGCCGAAAGGGAAAGCTGCAGCCGTCCTGCCTCTCGCAGGCGCAGCTTACTGTCGCAGCTTTGGTCGTACATCCAGCCGCGGGTGCCGCAAACGGTGTACTCCCCAACCCGAAAGGCGTTGTTGTAAAGCAGGGTAACGGTTTTAATGCCGTTTTGCTTAAAAAAGGCGTTTACCTTGCTTACCGTGCTCCACCAAAGGTCGTGATTGCCCTTCAGCAAAATTTTTTGCCCCGGCAGGCTTTCTAAAAATTTAAAATCGGCCAGCGTTTGCTCTAATTTTAATCCCCAGGAAAAATCGCCCGGCAGTACAACGGTGTCTTCAGGCTTTACCTGCCGGCACCAGTGCTGCTGCAGGCGCTCGGTATATTGCTCCCACCCGCGAAAAACCGACATGGGCTTGTTTACGGAAAAGGAGAGGTGTAGATCTGAAATTGTAAAAATAGAAATGCTTACCAGCTCCTTTTAAAGGGTGTTTGGGCTTTTGGCACAGTTTTTTTGGGCAGCGGCGGCGTGCCTGTGCCATTTAAAATTGCGTGCAGCGGCATTAAAATGAAAGCGCCGCTGCAAAATAAAAAAAGTTGCCGCCAAAAAATAAACCGGGCATTTTGGGTTATACTACTGTTACGGCAAAACCGGCAAAGCTAGCTGGCCCGCCGTATACCGCGCGGCGGGCAAAAGCCCACTGCCGGCAACAATTAAAGGGGTGAATACAATGGATAAAAACGAAATTTCGGGCATTCGCTGTCATGTAGAAAACTGCGTGTACCACGCCGGTGACTGCTGCTGCGAGGCCGGCTGCATTGAGGTTGGCACCAGCGGCGGCTGCACCTGCAGCCGCGAGAGTGAAACCTCTTGCAAAACCTTTCAGGCAAAAGAAATCTAAAGCCTCTTGACGCAAAACGGCTGCCCGGCAGGACAGCCGTTTTGCATTATTATTTGCCAAAACAACGGCAAAAATCAACATAATAAAGTAAAGTGCGAAAATAGAGCACTAAGCCCACCCTTTTAGCGTTGGGGCGAAACGATTTAAGAAAAAGGCTTTTACGAAAGCGCACCGCCTTACTTAAAACGAAAAGACTTAATTTTAGGGAAAAGCTTTTATTGTTTAAAAGAAAGACATTTACTTAAAGTTAAAAACCGGTGTTTTTTCTTTAAGCCTTTTTAGCCTTTTAGCAATTGCTTTAAAACGGCTTGCTGCATCTCCTCCGGTTTGCAGCAGTTTTTAAACCGCACCGTTTTACCGCTCAGGGCGGCAATGGGTTCCGGCACCGCCGTTTGGGTTAAGGCGTGCAGGCGGTCAACCGTTTTAAACTCGCTTTCGGCAGACGGCTGACCCAAAGCGTTCAGCACACTGGCGGCAAATTTGTAGGGGCTGGCGGTAGAGGCAATAACCACCGGGGTGGCGTCGCCGCTTTCTTTTAAATATTGCTCGTAAACCGAAACGGCAACGGCGGTGTGGGTGTCGCACAAATAGTTTTGCTCTTGCCAAACGCGCCGAATGGTGGCGGCGGTTTTTTCGTCATCGCAGTAGCCGGCGTAGAATAAGTCGTTCAGCTTTTGCAAAACGGTGCTGTCTACCCGGTAGCTGCCTTGCTCGCGCAGCGCCTTTTGCCAGGCAATGGTTTTTTGGTCATCGCGGTTTGAAAGCTCAAACAGCATGCGCTCTAAGTTGCTGGAAATTAAAATATCCATAGAAGGGGAGGTAGTGGTGTAAAAATCGCGGTTGCGGTTGTATTCGCCGGTTTTAAAAAAGTCGGTTAAAACCTTGTTGCGGTTAGAGGCGCAAATAAGCTTTTGCACCGGCACACCCATTTGTTTGGCGTAATAGGCGGCTAAAATATTGCCAAAATTGCCGGTTGGCACGGTTACATGAAAACCGCCCGAAAGGTTGACCCCCTGGTTTAATAGGTCGCAATAGGCCGAAACATAGTAAACAATTTGCGGCACCAAACGCCCCCAGTTAATAGAGTTAGCACTGGAAAGCTGAATGTTTTTTTCGGCCAGCTGCTGCTTTAGCGCCTGGTTGGCAAAAATGTTTTTTACGCCGGTTTGGGCGTCATCAAAATTGCCCTCAATGGCCCAAACGCAAACATTTTCCCCCTCTTGGGTATCCATTTGCAGCTTTTGCATGGCGCTAACACCGTGGCTGGGGTAAAACACAATAATTTCGGTGCCGGGAACATTTTTAAATCCTTCTAAGGCTGCTTTGCCGGTATCGCCCGAGGTGGCAACCAAAATGGCTGTTTTTTTGCCGCCCGAAACCTTTTTGGCCGAGGTGGTTAGCAAAAAGGGCAAAATTTGCAAAGCTAAATCTTTAAACGCACAGGTAGGGCCGTGCCACAACTCTAAAATATGTTCGCCGTTTGGCAGCGTGTGCAGCGGCGCCGGGTTATTTTGCTCAAAGGTGTTGTGGTAAGCGCCGTTTGTGCAATACTCAATTTCCTCTTTGGTAAAATCGGTTAAGTAGTAAGAAAGAATGTAAGCAGCCCGCTGCTGGTAGTTCATGCCGCAAAGGGCTTTAAAATCCGCCCCGGTAAGGGTTGGAATCTCCTCCGGTAAAAACAGCCCGCCGTCGGACGAAATGCCTTGGGCAATGGCCTGCGCGGCCGAAACCTTTAAGCTGCGGTTGCGTGTGCTAATGTAGTTCATTTTAATTGCTCCTTACCTTAGCTGCCGTGCCGGGCCTGCGGCCGAACTCCGTAAAGGGTTTGGCAAAAGCGGCCCCAAGCGCAAACAGCGCCGATTAATTTTAAAAGCTGTGCTGCCTTTGGCGCTTTTGGCAGCGCTCAGCAGCGGCGGGCGATTGAATGCCCTTAAATATCCCTTTTATTTTTGCACATTTTGCCCCAAAATGCAAGGGCATTTTGGTAAAAAAACGCGTTTAGCAACTTCTTTTTAAAGCCTAAGGCTGCCAAATGGCGGTACAGGGCCGGAATATTGCTGTTTTGCTGCAGGTCGGGGTGCATTTCGGCACCGTCAAAATCGGTGCCAATGGCAATGCTGCTGCCAAGCCCCAAGCGCAGCAGGTGGTTTAAATGCAGCGGCAGCATTTTAAACGGGTCGCCGCCTAAAAAGGGCGGGTACAGGCAAAGGCCGATCACACCGCCGCGCGCGGCAACTAAAAGCAAAACATCATCCGGCAAATTGCGGGGGTTGGGGCAAACGGCGTAGCAGCAGGCGTGGGTAACAAGGGGGTGGTGTAACAGCCTTACCGCAGCCCGCGCGCTTTGGTGATTTAAATGTGAAAGATCAACCGCCATTCCCAGCTGCTCGGCCTTTTGCAGCACGCTTTGCCCGGCAGGGGTAAGGCTGCCGGATGAAAGCGCCCCGCCGGCCAACCGGTTTTCCCCGTTCCAGGTAAGGCTAAGCGCCCGCACGCCCCAGCGGTAAAGGGTTAAAAGCCGGGCGGGGTTTTTGGCTAAAAAGCCGGCGTTTTCTACCATGTAAACGGTTTTTCGGCGCGGGTGTTGCACTGCTTGCTCGGCCAAACGCTGCGCGCGCAGCAGCTGGTGGCAGCGCTGCAAGGGGTGGGGCTCATCCCCTTTTAGCCATGCGGCACGCACGGCGGCGTAACGCCCAAAGGCGCTGCCGCTAAAGCCAGCGGTTTGCAAGGGCGCGCAGCCCTGCAGCAGCTTTAAGGGGGTGTCGGTATGTAGGTCAAAAAAATTCATTCCCGTTTTCCGCTCCAAACGCATTTTCAAAATAACGCAAAGTGGCGTGGGCAAAGTCGTCCGGCGCGGGTAAAATAACTTCAGCAACATCAAACCGCGGAATTAGCCTACTGTGGCTGCGGAACAAATAATGCTTTGCCGTATACAGTATATGCCGCTTTTTTTGTTTGGTTACCGCCTCCCGCGGGAAGGCGGTTTCGCAGCTGCTGGTTTTAACCTCTACAAAAACAACAAACTTTTGGTTTTCGGCAATAATATCTATTTCCCCGTGGGGAGATTTGTAGTTCATTGCCGCAATAAAATACCCTTTTTGTTTTAGCTGTTCGGCCACAAAGCGCTCGCCGCTGCGGCCAAACGCTACCATGTACTTATTTTTTTGCACAGCTTACCCTCTTATTTTTTTAATTCTTAAATTTTGGCGCACCCATTACCGCGTTCGCATGTTTATTTTAAAATGTTTTTTAAAAAGCTTAGCCGGTGGCAGGGGCAGGGGCCCAGCTCTTTAATTTTGGCAATGTGCGCGGCGGTGCCGTAGCCCTTGTGCACGGCAAAGCCGTAGCCGGGGTACTCAGCGTCTAACTGCGGCATTAAATTGTCTCGGCTAACCTTAGCTAAAATAGAGGCCGCCGCAATCGACATACTTAAAGAATCCCCTTTTACTACCGCCCTGCTGGGAATGCTTAGCTGCGGCAGGCGGTTGCCGTCAATCAGGGCAAAATCGGCCGGGATCTGCAAAGCCTGCACGGCACGGCTCATGGCCAAAAAGGTGGCGTTTAAAATGTTTAGCTGCTCAATTTCCTGCACCGAGGCAAAGGCTACCGCAAAGGCAACTGCCTGTTGCTGAATAGGCAAAAATAAAGCCTCCCGCTTTTTTGGGGAAAGCTTTTTTGAATCGTTTAGCCCGGGCAGCTCGCAGCCGTGCGGCAAAATAACCGCCGCCGCGCAAACCGGCCCGGCCAGCGGGCCTCTGCCGGCTTCATCTACGCCGCAAATGCGCGAAAATCCGTTCGCAATACAGCTATTTTCGAGTTCGAAATCTGGCATTTCTTTTAATTCCTTTTACTCTTGCGGGGGTAAGGGGCGCTCTAAGGTAATAGCGCCCAGCACGCCGCCGCGATATTCGTCCAGCAGCATAACGGCTGCCCGTTCGGTGTCAATATCCCCGCCGCGAACCACCATAGATCGGCGCTTACCAATTTTGCAAAGCAGCTCGTAGGCGTCCTCATCCGGGGTAAAGGTTATTTTGTAGCGAGCCTGCAGCAGCTGCGGGTAGTTGGTTTTTAAAATTTGCAGCAGCTTTACCGCCAGGGTCTCGGTGTCTAAAATCGTATCTTTAATAGCGCCGGTAAAGGCAAGGTGTTCGCCAACTGTTTGGTCCTCAAACTTGGGCCAAAGCACACCGGGGGTGTCTAACAGCTCCAGCCCGTCGGCCGTAACAAACCACTGGTTTTCTCGCGTTACGCCGGGGCGGTCCTCTACCTTAGCGCGGCTTTTACCCGTTAAGCGATTAATGAAGGAGGATTTGCCGACATTGGGAATACCAACCACCATAACCCTTAGGGGTTTGCCGGTCATGCCGCGGGCGGCGTTGGCGGCAAGCTTTTCACACAGCAGATCCTTTACCGCAGGGGCCACGGCCCGAACCCCTTTGCCGCTGCGGCAATCTAACGCTAAAGCACGGGTGTTTTGGCCGTTTAGCGCCTTTAGCCAGGCGGCGGTAACGGCCGGGTCGGCTTTATCACATTTATTAAAAAGCACCAGCCGCGGCTTGCCCAAAAGCAGCTCGTCCAGCTCCGGGTTGCGGCTGCTTACCGGAATACGCGCGTCTACCATTTCGGCTACGGCATCTACCTTTTTTGAATCCTCTAAAATTCTGCGTCTGGTTTTGGCCATGTGGCCGGGAAACCAGTTAATATGCGTTTTGGTGGTATGCTGTTCGCCCAAAATAATCCCCCTATTTCACGGTACGCTTAAAATTTTCAAGCCCTTGCCAAACCTTGCGGCAAGGGCCTGAAACAAACGGTAAAACCTTTGCCGCGTGGCTAAGATAATTGGCTAAGATAATCGGTTACCCTAATTTTCCAATGCGGTTAAACGGGTAAATTCTAAAAACGGCGTGGCCCAAAACATATTTGATGTTGATCATGCCGTTTTCCCCAATTTGGGAGGAGCGGCTGTCTAACGATTCGTTTCGGTTATCGCCCATTACAAAAATGCAATTTTCCGGCACCCGAACCGGGAATTCAATGTCAAACTGGCGGTGGGTGGCCTCGCGAATATAATTTTCCTGCAAAAGCTTGCCGTCTACCGTTACGGTGCCGGCGGTAAAATCAATGTTAACCGTTTGCCCGGCCGTTGCAATAACCCGTTTAATAATCGGCTTTTGGGAGTCCTTTTCTACGGCGGAATTATCGGTATTGCGGGAAATCACTACAATATCCCCCTGCCGCGGGATGTAAAACAGGTCGGAGATGATGACCCGCTCTTTGTCGAACAGGGTGTTTTTCATGGAGTCGCCGTCAATAGCCGCTATGCGAAAAATAAAGGTAAAAATAACAACCACCGCAATAACCGAGGCAATTACAACATCTAACCACTCGTAAATGCTGCCGGCTACACGGTTTTTGGTTTTGGGCCGGGCGGCGCGGTAAACGTGCTGCTTTGGGCTGGCCTGCGGCGCGCTGTTAAAGGAATCAACCGGGTCGTCAAACCTGATTGGGTTGTTTTGAAATTCCGGCGAATTATTTTGTTGCATTTTTAAACCCCCTAAACGCTGTACAAAAATGCTGCCAAAGCGGCAAACGGCGGCCTGGCACTTTGGCGCGTAACGCAGCGCGCCGCTCGGTTAAAATGAAAAAACGGGGGACATTTGCCTGTCCCCCATCCTTGCAGAAATTACTGAATATGCTCTTTAACCTTTGCTGCCTTACCAACGCGGTCACGCAGGTAATAAAGCTTAGCGCGGCGTACCTTACCGGTACGAACCAGCTCTACTTTATCTACATTCGGGGAATGAACCGGGAACACACGCTCTACCCCAACGCCGTAAGAAACGCGGCGAACGGTAAAGGTTTCGGAAATACCGCTGTTGTTGCGGGCAATTACGGTGCCTTCAAACACCTGAATACGCTCGCGCTCGCCTTCACGAATTTTAACGTGAACCTTTACGGTAGAACCGATTTTGATTTCCGGCGCATTTTCCTTTAACATACCGGCAGTGAGTTGCTTTACATAATCCATTAAAATTTCCTCCTTAAAATTTCAGGCGTTCATACTTCTAATGTAAAAGAACAGAGGACCGTCCGCTTCATTGTCGCTATTGCTAACGGCAGTGACCCCACCCGTAAGGCCGGGTGTAATCAAATGCCTTACTATAATACCACAGTCCAGGCCTTTTGTCAAGCTTTTTTTCGCAAAAGCCGTTTGCCCGGCGGCCGGCGCCGTAGGGCAAGAAAATAAAACGTAAAAGCCTGGAGAATTCTCTTTAAAAACAATGCGCTCTTCTTGCAATTTTGCAGATAAAAGTTTATAGTAATAGTAAATACATTAAAATACAAAAGGGGAGCAGTATGAATTTTTTTGAACTTGGCGAAGCGGCGGTTCAGTTTACCGAGATTGAAACCGTGCGGCAGCGTCCCGCAAACGGTTGGCACTGGAGCGGCTACGAAACGGCGCCGCGGCCCGCCAACGGCTTAATTTTTGTGTGCGACAATATAACCCTGCACTACCGGCAAAAAAAACAACCGGATTTTGCGCTGCACCGCGGGGAGGTAGCCTTTGCCCCCGCCGGCTGCCGCTACGCGGTTTTTGCCACAGGGGCCCCGCAGCGCCGTGTAAGCGTTTACACGGTTAATTTTAAAATTTTAAGCGCTTTGGGCCAGCCGCTAACCCCCGAAAATAGTCTTGGTGTTTTAGCGGCTGACCGCCTAAATCGCTTTTTTGGCTATGCCGAGGAGCTGGCCGCCGCGTGTAATGATGTAAAGGAAAACCGGCTGCTGAAAACCGCCGCCTTGTGCCGCTACCTGAACGCCGTTATAACCGAGGCGGCACCCACCGCTAATTTGTACTACCCCATTCGCCACGGGGTAGAGCTGCTAAAGGCCGAGTGGAACCAAAACCAAAAAATTGCCCGCTACGCCGCCGTTTGCGGGGTTAGCGAAAGCTATTTTCACCGGGTATTTAAAAATTACAGCGGCGTAAGCCCTTTGGCCTATCGCAATTTGCTAAGGGTTTCTAACGCCAAGGCAATGCTGCGCGACGGCTCTATGAGCGTTGCCGAAATTGCCCGCTTAACCGGTTTTGAAGACCCGTTTTACTTTAGCCGCGTGTTTAAGGCGGTAACCGGAACCTCCCCGCAGCGATTTAAAATTCAAGGGCTGCCCGAAAAGTAACAAACCGGCAACTGTGAACTGGAAATTTTTTTGCTTTATGGAGTAAAAAATAGGGAAAAACAATTGATTTTTTAAAACAAAAGCGGTATAATGCTAACAATGGTATTTTTAAAATGGGGTCATTTTTGAACTCCAATAACCAAATATTGTTTTACGGCGGGTAAAAATTCGCCGCATCGTACAGAGTGGAGGTGCTAACATGAACATTTCCGGCATTTTATTAGCTACGGCAAAAGCAAGCGACCCGTTGGCCGTTGTAATTGGCCTTGGTACCGTTTTTGTAGGCTTAATTGCAATTGTTTTAATTTGCAAGCTTACCGGCTACCTGTGTAATTTAAGCGTAAACGCCGCCCCTAAGGCCGAGCAGCCTGCAGCGTCTGCTGCTCCGGCGGCCCCTGCAGCCGCCACGGTTACCGAAAACCGCGGGGAACTGGCAGCTGCCATTTCTGCCGCCGTTGCCGAGGAGCTTGGTACAAGCGTTTCGGGTATTCGCATTGTTTCTATTAAAAAGGTTTAAAGGAGAATTATTATGAAGAACTATAAAGTAATTGTAAACGGCACCGAATATCAGGTTGCCATTGAACTGGTTAGCGAGGCCGAAGCTAAAGCGGCCGTCCCCGCAGCTGCTCCGGCCGCTCCTGCTGCCCCTGCTGCTGCCCCTGCTGCCCCGGCCCCCGCTGCTGCAGCCCCTGCCGGCGGCGAAAAGGTAAACGCCCCTATGCCCGGCACCATTTTAGAGGTTAAAGTTGCCGTTGGCAGCACCGTAAAAAAGGGCGACCTTTTATTTGTGTTAGAGGCCATGAAAATGGAAAACGAGATCCTTTCCCCGGTAGATGGCAAGGTTACTTTTGTAGGCACAACCAAGGGCTCTTCGGTAGATACCGGCGCTGCTTTGTGCGTAATTGAATAAGCGGTGATCTGCCATGGAAGCTGTTCTTGACTTTTTAAAACAATCGGGCTTTTATTACCTGTTTGGCAACCTTGCGGCTAACTGGGGCAGCCTGGTAATGATTTTAATTTCTTTAGTATTACTGTGGCTGGCCATTAAAAAGCAGTTTGAGCCGCTGCTGTTAATTGGCATTGCCTTTGGCATGCTGCTAACAAACCTTACCGCCATGATTCCCGGCAGCGAAATGTACCACACCGAGCTGTGGCTGAAATTTATGCAGGGCGAGGTGGGCTACGGCACCATTTTGCACGATGGCGGGTTGCTGGATATTTTATACATTGGCGTTAAAACCTGCCTGTACCCCTGCTTAATTTTTATTGGCATTGGCGCTATGACCGATTTTGGCCCGCTGATTGCCAACCCAAAATCGTTATTATTAGGCGCTGCCGCGCAGCTGGGCATTTTTGTAACCTTTGCCGGCTGCCGCGCGTTTGGGTTTACGCAGGCCGAGGCCGCCTCGATTGGCATTATTGGCGGTGCCGACGGCCCGACCGCCATTTACACCTCCTCCCAATTAGCGCCGCATTTGCTTAGCGCAATTGCCGTTGCGGCCTATTCGTACATGGCGCTGGTTCCGGTAATTCAGCCCCCGATTATGAAGCTGCTTACCACGAAAAAAGAGCGTATGATTGTAATGAAGCAGCTGCGCCCGGTATCTAAAACCGAAAAAATTGTGTTCCCCATTGTGGTTACCATTTTTGTTGCGCTGCTGGTGCCTTCGGCTACCCCGCTGGTTGGCTGCTTAATGCTCGGCAATTTGTGGAAAGAATCCGGTGTGGCCGAACGCCTGCGCCAAACCGCCCAAAACGAGCTGTTGAACATTGTTACCATTATGTTGGGTATTTCGGTTGGCGCTACCGCTACCGCCAAAGCCTTTATTAACGCGCAAACCTTAAAAATTTTGGTTATGGGCGTTGTGGCGTTTGGCATTGGTACGGCCGGCGGCGTGCTGCTTGCAAAGTTTATGAACCTTTTCTTAAAGGAAAAAATCAATCCCCTTATTGGTTCTGCCGGTGTTTCTGCCGTGCCAATGGCGGCGCGCGTTTCCCAAATGGTGGGCCAAAAAGAAAACCCCGCAAACTTTTTGCTTATGCACGCCATGGGTCCGAATGTGGCCGGCGTTATTGGCTCGGCCATTGCAGCCGGTGCGTTAATTGCCTTGTTTGGTTAACCGCCGCCGAAAGGAGAAGTTTTTGTAAATGTCTAAGTTATATATTACCGATACCATTTTGCGTGACGCGCACCAGTCCCAAGCCGCTACTCGTATGCGGCTGGAGGATATGCTGCCCGCCTGCGAAGTTTTAGACAGCATTGGCTATTGGTCGTTAGAATGCTGGGGCGGCGCCACCTTTGACAGCTGTATGCGCTTTTTGGGCGAGGACCCGTGGGAGCGCCTGCGCCAGCTGCGCAAGGCTTTGCCGAACACCAAGCTGCAAATGCTGCTGCGCGGCCAAAACCTTTTGGGCTACAAGCATTATGCCGATGATGTAGTAGACGATTTTGTTAAAATGAGCATTAAAAACGGCATTGATGTTATTCGTGTGTTTGACGCATTAAACGACAAGCGCAACATTGCCCAGGCCATGAAAAGCATTAAAAAATACGGCGGCACCTGCGAGGCCGCCATTAGCTACACGGTAAGCCCGGTGCATAATGAGGATTATTTTGTAACCTTAGCCGGCGAGCTGGAGGAAATGGGCGCAGATGTTATTTGCATTAAGGATATGGCCAATTTGCTGCTGCCTATGGACGCTTACAGCTTAGTAAAAAAGCTGAAAGAAAAGGTTCGTATTCCCATTCATCTGCACACGCACAACACCACCGGCACCGGCGATATGACCAACCTAATGGCGGTGCAGGCCGGGGTAGATATTGTAGACTGCGCCCTTTCGCCGCTTAGCAACGGTACCTCGCAGCCGGCTACCGAAGCTTTGGTTGCTACCTTAAAGGGCACCGAGCGGGATACCGGGCTGGATTTAACCAAGCTGAGCAAGGCGGCCGCCCATTTTCGCACGGTTGCCGAAAAGCTAAAGGCCGAAGGCTTTTTAGACCCCAAGGTTTTAAGCGTAGATACCAACACGCTGCTGTACCAGGTTCCGGGCGGAATGCTTTCTAACTTAATTTCCCAATTAAAGCAGGCCGGTGCGGAGGATAAATATTACGATGTTTTAGCCGAGGTGCCCCGCGTGCGGGAGGATTTTGGTTACCCGCCGCTGGTTACCCCAACCAGCCAAATTGTTGGCTCGCAGGCCGTTTTAAATGTGCTTTCCGGCGAGCGCTACAAAATGGTTACCAAAGAATCTAAGGGCTTGCTGCGCGGCGAGTACGGCCGCGTACCCGGCAAGGTAAACGAGGAGGTTCGGAAAAAAGCCATTGGCAACGCCGAGCTTGTTACCTGCCGTCCGGCCGATTTACTGCAGCCCGAGCTGGAAAAATACCGCGCCGAGTGTAAGGATATTGCCAAGAGCGAGGAGGACGTTTTAAGCTACGCTTTGTTCCCGCAGGTGGCCCAAAAATTCTTTGCCGAGCGGGATAAATCGCCCGAGCAAAAAGCGGCCGAGGCTGTGCAGACCTTATATGTACAGGATCTTGGCAATTAATTAAATTTTAAAGCGGGGTTGCTGCCGGTTGTTTGCCAATGTTCTTGTAGGCTTTTTCAGCCTATGCTTTGGCCCGCAAAAGCTTTTTCGGCTTATGGCGCTAAGACCCCGCCAGTTTAGGCAACGGTACAGCACCTGCATAGTGCTTTACCGTTGCCCACAAACCCCAAAAAAAGCGCAATTACCGGTCTAATTTTTGCACTTTTTGGGCTTTTTTTAAGCAATTCTGCACCGTTTTTGGAGGAAGACTTATGACCTTTAACCCTTTTTCAGAATTTAGCTCCGGCGCAGCGGCAAGCACTGCGTTTTCTGTGCTGTCGCTTATTTTAGCTATTGTGGCAACTGTTTTGGCCTTTGTATTTTTTGTGCCGGAAAAACGCCGCGAAAAGCTGAACGCCTTTGGAAAATTTATTCATGATACCTGCAATTTCAAATACTTAATTGTAGAAAAATTGCTGCAAGCATTATACATATTCGCTACCGCATTTGCTATTTTAAGCGGATTTTTTATGTTATTCCAAACCACCTACGGGCACTGGCTTGGCGGGTACGGCCTGCTAACCATGATTATAGGCCCTATTGTGATCCGCCTGGTTTACGAGCTTTTAATGATGATGGTTTTACTGGTTAAAAATGTAATTGCTATTAATAACAAGCTAAAAAACCAAAATAACGAAGGGAGCAAAGATATTTTTGCCACCCCCGATATTTCTGCCGTTCGGGAATCCTTTAAACAATATACCGCTCCGGCACAACCTGCGGCACCCGCACAGCCGGCAGCGCCCGAGCAGCCCAAACCGGCGCAGAATACCACTGAGGCCCCTCAATTTTGTACGGCTTGCGGCGCTAAGCTGGATGAAACCGGAAAATGCCCGAATTGCAACCATTAATATGCAGCCAAATCAACCCTTATTTTAAACTTTAATTTTAATACGGTGCAGTGCTGCCGGCGGGAAACTTT